>Ga0222708_1000244_pt1 | contig 15117 bp, 14 predicted proteins | sample AntAcemetage1576_FD_179806 | JGI IMG/M metagenome (GOLD analysis project Ga0222708, IMG submission 179806) | Saline water microbial communities from Ace Lake, Antarctica - #1576 | ecosystem: Environmental > Aquatic > Non-marine Saline and Alkaline > Saline | place: Antarctica: Ace Lake... | reverse complement strand
AAAAATCCTAAAAAATTTTAAAAATTTTAAATTTCACCCTAGAATCCCGCCAGGCTTAACCTGAAGAGGCAGGGGCGACGATCAGCGGGAATCTATACTATCGGCTAGGCGGATATTTTAAATCGCTTAGGCGAGCTTACAGGAGCTTATAAGCGTTGGCTAATATAGTGTTGTAAGTCATTGATTTGATTAAGAAAAATAAAGCTTTACAACCGCCTTGAAATACTATATAGTTCTAGTTAGAACTATTACTTGCGATCCAGAGATATTTGACATGAACGAACCAGAGTGGAAACAAGAGGAAATGAAGTACCTTGAGTCATCTCACGAAGGTGTGACTATTCAGGCTATGGCTCGTGGAATGAGTCAAGAAGAGTGCGCGGATTTCTTTGGTGTCACCATAGATATGCTTAAAGATGAGGCAGAGGATTGGAACTTCTTTCAATTCCACTACCGTATAGGCAGATCTAATGGTCGCAAGCAAGCAGTAGATAGCTTATTCAAACAAATGGATCAAAGAGGCGGTGGCCAAGTTTCTCTTTCATACCTAGCCAGATTTGCTGATGAATGGGAAGCTGATATAGAAGCTGACAAAGAAGCCACTGGTAAGAAATCATTTAGAGTGGTATTAGATTAATGCCTATTCCATGGATACTGACTTTAGCTAGAAGTATTAAAGTGGCAGATTCAGTACGTAAAGCATCTACTACTGCCAAAGCTGCAACTAAAGTTAAAAGTGCTAAGAATAAGAAAGAAGTTGGTGAAGCTGCTCTAAATAAAGCACGCAAAGACCTTATGTCCAAGCGTGAAGGCAAAACTGCAATGAAGAGAGATTCACGAAGTAATGCTAAGAAGGATGAGGCTATCAAGAAAGAAGCAAGAGATAAAGCTGAATCAGCAAGGAAGCGGAAAATTTATCAAAAAGATCAGGCTGCTAGAAAAACTAGACAAAAACAAGAACCTGGAAATAAAGATAATCTCAATAAGCTTAATAAACAACAAGAGATGATGCGCAAGAGCTAATGGCTATTACCAACGCACAACTTGCTACAGAAGCTAATGACATACCTGATGAGGTTGTGTACATTGCTACTAAGACTGCATCAGCTTTTCATAAGGATGAGTCATTTGTGCGTGCTATCATTGGCCCAATAGGAAGCGGAAAATCTGTTGCTTGTTGTTGGGAAATTTTTAGAAAATCTTGTATTCAAAGGCCATTCAATGGAGTGCGTCGATCTCGTTGGGTTATTGTGCGAAATACTTATCGAGAACTGATAGATACAACTATCAACACATATAATGATTGGTTTGGTGATATAGGTTATTGGCGTAAACAAGACATGAAGCATATCATCGATATGCCATTAGAAGATGGAACTAGTGTTCATCTTGAAATACTGTTTCGTGCTCTTGATAAGCCTGATGATATTAAGAAACTATTATCACTTGAACTTACAGGCGGATTCTTAAATGAGTGTCGTGAGATACCAAAACAAGTTCTTGATATGCTTATTGGTCGTGTAGGTCGTTATCCTGGACCAATGCAAGGTGGAGCAAGCTGGTGGGGTGTTATCATGGACACTAATCCACCTGACTCAGACCACTGGTTTCACAACTTATTTGAAGAGGACTTACCAGAAGACTTTGCTATTTTCCATCAGCCTTCAGGAGTATCCCCTGAAGCTGAGAATATTGGTAATCTCCCAAAGAAATACTATGAGAGAATGAGTCATGGTAAAGACCCTGAGTGGGTCAAAGTTTATGTTCATGGTGAATATGGTTTTGTTACAGATGGTATACCTGTTGTACCTGAATTCCATCAGCATCAACATGTATCTAAAAATAGAATTGAATTCAATCCTAGATTGTGTGATAATATATTACATGTTGGAGTAGACTTTGGTAGAACTCCTGCTGCTGCTTTCGGTATGGAAGTGAATGGACAAATGCAAATTATAGATGAACTTGTAACATTTGGAATTAGTGCTACAGATTTTGGTAAACTTATTAGAGAAAGAATAAAAGGTCATTATCCAACTGCAGAAATAATAGGTACTGGTGATCCTGCTGGAGATAATCCAGGTGAACAGATTGATGACACATGTATCGAAATACTTCAAAACGCAGGACTTCCAATTGACCCTGCGCATACTAATAACTTTACAATTAGAAGAGAGTCAGTATCAATACCTCTTACTGAGCTTAATATGCAGGGTGAACCGAAACTGATTATAAGCCCTAATTGTACTAATCTTATAAAAGGTATGAATGGTGGTTATAAGTATAAGCGCATGCAAGTATCTGGAGAGAAGTTTGCTTTGAAACCTGATAAAACTAAATACTCTCATATATGTGAAGCATTGCAATATCTAATGTTAGGTGCTGGACGTGGTTATGATGTAATAAGTTCTCATTCAGATGTTAAAAATTTCAGAGTTAGAAGGTCTATTCAATGAAAAATGATATGATAGTCAACCGTCAAGCCTTATTGGAAGGTGAAAGAAAGACAGTTGAAAGTCTATGGGAAGACATTGAAAGATTTATAATGCCTTTTCGCGGAGAATTTTTCCGTGATCTGAAATGTGAAGGTGAAGTTAATTGGCGTAAACGTCATATATATGATTCAACTGCTATACAAGCTGCACAAAATTTAGCTGCATCTGTACAATCTAATCTAATGAATCCATCTACTAGATGGTTCAATTTCATGTTTAGAGATAAAGAACTTCAATCTGAAGATGAAGCTCGTGAGTGGCTTGAGACATGTGCTGATGTAGTATATTATGCTTTATCTGAATCAGACTTTAATAAAGAAGCTGCAGAATCTATAACAGATATGGTTGGCTTCGGAACTTCTATAATAATTGAAGAAGAAAATGATGGATTAGATTTCTCATCTATACCAATAAGAGAAGCATACTTTGAGGAAGATGTTGAAGGTGGTATAATAAATTTATATCGCATTCTAAGATGGACTCCTGATCAATGTGAAGATTTCTTTGTTAAAGGTGATTACAAAAGAACTGATCTTCCTAAAGAGATACTTGAAAAACTTGATACAAAAGAATCAGGAACTCTTAAGTTTGACATAATTTTTTGTGTATACAGACGCCCATTAATTAGCAAGAAAATAACACCTCCTATTTCAGCAACACTTAGACCTTATGGTTCTAAATATGTTATGAAGGCTAGCAAGCTGACAATTGGTGTAGAAGGTGGTTATTATGAAATGCCTGCTTTCTGTCCTAGATGGAGAACTACTTCAGGTTCACGTTGGGGGCATTCTCCTTCTGTAATAGCATTGCCTGATGTGATGACTCTTAATGAGGTAGTTGAAACAACTCTTGAAGTTGCTGCTAAAGTTATTGATCCACCGCTTATTACTACACAACGCGGTATTATGTCAGATGTTCAGCTGGGGCGTGGCGGATTAACAGTATTGCGTGATATGGATTCGCTCGCTCCTTTTAATACTGGTGGTAGACTTGATCTTGGTAAACTTGAAATACAAAGATTGCAAGAATCAATAAAAGAAAGTTTCTTTGTTAACCAGCTTGAATTGAAAGATTCTCCTGCTATGACTGCTACTGAAGCTCAGATAAGATATGAGCTTATGCAACGATTACTTGGTCCAACTGTAGGTCGCATGCAATCAGATTTCCTTGGACCAATGTTAAGTAGAACATTTAATATAGAAGCACGTGCTGGAAGATTGCCTCCACCACCTCAAATTGTTATTGATGCAAATGCTGAATATGATGTTGAATATACTGGTCCAGCTGCAAGGTCTCATAAACAAGAAGAAATCATTTCAACTCAACGCTGGTTACAAAGTTTAGCAGAATATGCTCAAGTTGATCCTTCTGTACTTGATGTAGTTGATACTATTAACATGCCTCAGCAAATGGGTATTCGTGGTGGTGTTCCTGCAATTATGATGCGTAGTAATGATCAGATTGAAGCAATAAGAAAAGATAGAGAACAGCAACAAAAAGATGCTAGTGCTGCAATGCAAACTGAACAAGATGGTAAAGCTATGGAAGCAATGGGTAAAGGACAGGAGGCATTGAAAGTTGTCAAATAAAGAAAAGATATTAGAAGAAGCACGCAAAGAACTTTTTGTTACTGAATCATGTGTATTCAGAACATTTAATACTGAAGATGGTAAGAAGTCTTTAGAACTTTTGAGAACTATGTTCTCTAATAGAACTTCAATAGTTCCAGGCGATCCATATGCTACACATGCTCGTGAAGGTGCTAGAGAAGTAATTTTATATATTGAGGAGATTTTAGAAAATGCCAATTCAAGAGATTAGTTGGAATGGTGAATCAGAAGGTGCTTCTGATTTACTTAACAATCCAGCCCTTGCAGACTTTAAAGATATTAATGGTCTAGCGAAGGCATTTATAGATACGAAAGCTATGATTGGTCAAAGTGTCAGATTGCCTTCTAAAGAAGCTGGTGAAGATGACATGAAGAATTTTTATAATTCTATGATTGAAAAAGTTCCTGGTCTTATGGTTAAACCTGATCTGACTAATGATGATGCTATGAATGCATTCTTAACTCAGATTGGTAAACCTGATAGCAAAGATGGATATGAATTACCAGAAGTTGATGATTATGAGCTTAGTGATGATAGGAAGGCTTTCTTAGCTGAGAAGGCGCTTGATTCAGGATTAACAAAGAAACAGTTCAATAAATTTATAAAAGAACTTATTTCTGATGAAAAGAATCAATCTGAAAAGTTTGCTTCTGATAATAAGAAAGATATGGATGCCTTACAAGCAGCATGGGGTCAAGCTTATGAAAGTAAGATGGAAAAGGTATCTAAAATAGCACAAGCAACTGGAGCACCTCAAGAATTATTGGATGCTATAAAATTAGGAGTTGCAGGTGCTGATACAATTAAATGGATTGATGGACTTGTAAAGTCTATTGGTTCTGAAGATTTTCAAATATCTACTCAGCCTAAAGGTTCAGGTGGTATAACTACTGAAGAAGCAAGAGAAAGAGCTAGTGAGATTAGAAATAAATTGTCTTCCATGAATGTTAGTGATCCATCGCGTAATAGCCTGATTACTAAGATGATGGAATATGATAAATTAGCATCAGCTCGCATTTAGCGAACTACTGATGATATGTTACAAAATAAAGAGCCAGCTTAGCTGATTACTCGAAAACTTTTAATTTTTATTTTGGAGAATAGCTATGCCTATAACAGTAGATGAAGCGTATATTGAAACGTTTCAAAATAACATAATCCATCTAGCACAACAGCGTGTATCAAAATTACGCGGAAAAGTGATGGAAGTAAATAAGCAGTCTGAAGCCCATAACTGGGATCGCATGGCTGAATCAGTTGCACGTGATAAAACATCACCTCGCATGGTTTCACCTTCTGGTGGTAATGCATCTGGTGCAGTAGGTACTACAAATGGTCTTTCATGGACTCGTCGTAAATCATTAATTTCTACGTTTGATACTGGTGAAATTGTTGATCGTGAAAATGTAATTCAAATGCTTATTGATCCTAAATCAACTTCTTCACAAAATCTTGTGATGAATATGAATCGCAAAGTTGATGATAAAATCATTGCTGCATTAGGTGGTGCATCACGTGATGGTGATGGCGCTCCAGTAGCATACAATGCTGCTCAAGTAGTTGGAACTGGTGCTGAAGTTATTAGTATGGATATGCTTCTTGAAACAAAAGAAGTATTTGTTACTAATGATGTTGAACCAATGGAAAATATTTGTTTAGTAATTGGTCCAACTCAGCAGCGTAAGTTAATGCAGTTATTGGAAGTTACATCTGGTGACTACCAAAACTCTAAAGCACTTGCAACAGGATATCTTCCAAACTTTCTTGGTTTTGATATCATTGTTACAAACCGTCTTGTTGCTCCTGATACAGGTGAGCTAGATTGTTTTGCATTTACTAAGCAAGGTGTTGGTCTTCATGTTGCTAGTGATATTTCTTCAAGAGCAGCTGAACGTACTGACATGAGTTTCTCATGGCAGTTATACTGTGATGCTTCAATGGGCGCAATCCGCGTTGAAGATGAGCATGTAGTTAAATTGCATTTGAAAGATTCATTGACTTAACATTAGCCCTGACATGGATGTCAACTATTGAGGATTTGAAATGTCTGAAGTATTTGTAGAAAGTGGTTTAATACAAAGTGTTACTCCATTTACAAGAAATGAGTTATATCAAATGGATGGCGATGGAACTGAATCAAAATCTGAAAATATCAAACTTGCAAATAAAGACTCAGCTTCTCCTCAAGCATTGCCTGCTATACCAACTACAGAAGAACCGTATGATGGTAATGTTTGTTTTGGAGTGTTTGTTTCTGATGAAAGTCTTGATGGAATAACAACATAGAGAGTATATTATGAAAATGGGATGCAATGCAAAAAATAAAGCAACTGCTATAAAGATGGCTTTAAATGGTGATACAGCTAAAGATATATCAGAAGCTATTGGTGTTCATATAAGTGGCGTTAAAGAAGTTATGCCATCAGCAGCTGATATCAAAGCTCATAAAGAAGAAGTTATCAAAGAGAAAGAAGCTGATGTTTCTAATGCTGAAAATGGTGTTAAAGAAGCAGAAGAGTCTCTAAAGATTGCTAAATCTGCATTAGCTGCACTTAAAGCTGTAACAAGTAAATAAGGTGATTTGAATGGCTAACAAAGTATCAATTATAAATCAAGCACTTGGATTCCTAGGTGCTAATAGAATAACATCTATAGATGACAATAGTTCTACAGCTATACTGTCTAAAGATTTATATGATGATACACGTGATGCCTGCCTTGAAGAAGGAGATTGGTCTTTTGCATTTAGAAGGTATGTACTTCCGCAATCGGTCGATAAGCCAGCATTTGGAGGGCAAAATAAATATCCTTTACCTGATGATATTTTAAGAGTCATCGAGGTAAATGAAAATAAGTATGAATGGACATTAGAAGAGAGGTGTATATTTACATTGCAAGGTATGTGTCAAGTTACATGCATTGTAAAAATTACAGACCCTAATAAAATGTCTGCTATGTTTAGACAAGCTTTTGCTGCAAGATTAGCTTGGGATATGGCATTGCCTATCACTAATAGTAAAACAATGTATGAATCTATGTTTAATTTATACAAGCAAAAGATAGATTATGCTAGAGCTAATGATGGAATGCAAGGTACAACTAAGCTAGTTAAATCTGGTAGATTTACAAATGCTCGAGCAGGCGGAAGTAATTTTGCAGGACCATATGTATAATGCCTAGAAGTCAATCAATACAGCGATCATTTAAATCTGGAATAGTATCTAAAAACTGTTATGGTAGAACTGACGAAGATTTTTACAATGAAGGTCTTGAAAAATGTGAGAACTTTATTCCACGTCCACAAGGTTCTCTTGAAAGAAGAAATGGTAAAGAAAATATAGAATTTCTTAATGGAGTTACTGATGGTGTATCAATTCCATTTCTTCTTAATAATGGTAATTCTTATTCATTAGTATTTACAGATGATGGTAAAATGAGAGTTATGGATAGACGCGGTATATATGTAAATCCATCATTGCCTGCTGCTGAAATTGTGTTGAATCCTGATCTTAATAATGGTGTTATATCATATGATGTTAATACTGTTGTAACTTCAAGTCTTATTGGTGAAAAAAGTGATACAACAGATACAATTCCTATATATAGTATATTTACAGTATTAGGTGGATATCTTACATTCATAGCATATGAAGGTGGAGTTAGAACTGTTAGAGATTATTTTCTAGATTTTGATATACCAGTTGGAGTTGAAAATGATTTAGTTAATATTAGAATTATTTTTGATACACTTAGTCCTGATTCAATAGTAACTCTAACTTTTGGTAGTCTTTTAGATGGAAATGAAAATGGTACATATACTATTACTAATCCAGGAGTATTCAACACTCAAATACAGTTACTTGGTCAAACAAAAATATTTTTGAAAATAGATCAGATATGGAGTATTGATCCATTGATTTACCTTCTTAAAGTTAATCAGACTCCATCTTCATCAATAAGTTATATATCTATGAAAAGTACTGTTGATTTAGGTACTATATATGAATTTTCTCATGATTATTTAAAAGGTGAATTTAAAGAAATTCAATATGACACTGAACCTGAAGGTAATGCTATATGGCTAGTTCATGAAAAACATGAACCAGTTCGTGTTACATATACTGAAGGAACCAAAGCATTTGGATTGGAAAAAGTTATAACATCTGGAACTTTATCTGCTCCTCCAGTTTTATGGTCTGCTGGTAACTATCCTGGAACAATTGCATTTATGGATTATAGACTTTGGTTTGGTGGAAGTCCTAATAACAACAATATGCTATGGGGTTCTACAGTTGATAATTTTTTTAATTTTACTACTGGTGTAAACAAAGATGTTACTAGTGCAACTCCATTGCAATTCACACTTACTAAAGCTGGACATATATTCTGGCTTGCTGCAGGAACATCACTTGTAATAGGAACTACAAATGGTGAGATGACATTATCTGGTGGAAAGGCTGGTGATCCTATTGCTGCAGATAGTGCACGTGTTAAACTTGAATCTACATATGGTTCCATTAGAACAAATCCTATAACAATAGGAGACCAAGTTTTATTTGTTACTTCTGATGGTAAAAGACTTAGAGCAATGGGTTATAATGATAGTTCTCAATCATGGGTATCATTAGACTTAACATTTTATGCTGATGATATAACTGATAATAGAACTATAGTAAACATATTTTATTCACAGAATCCTGATCATTTAATAAGATGCCTTATGAATGATGGAACTATTGCAGTGTGCTCATATAGAGTTGATCAGCAAACAATTGGATGGCATGAAGAAACAACTCCTGGAGATATAGTATCTGCATCATCTACTAATTATAACGGTTTATCTCAAACTATGTATTTAGTAAAGCGAGGAGTTCAAGATCAAATATCTGTTGAATTGGAATCACCAAAAGATTCTATTTATCTTGATAATTATAGAACACAATTTAATTCAGTTGCTAGTAAAAATATATCATTCCCGCATCTTAAAAATAAATCAGTATCAATATTAGCTGATGGAGCAGTACAACCTGGATTAATACTGGATTCAAATGGTGATGGAGTAATACAAACAGCGGCAATAAATGTTACAGCTGGTCTTATATATAACTCAATTGCTAAAACATTACCTAAAGAAAACATAAATACATATAATAAAACTACTCTTGGTTTTATGAAAAGATTCAATAAAATATTTTTACAAATTATAAATTCAGCAATACCTAAGATAAATAATGAAAGGCCACCTACTAGAAATCCAGAGACTCCTATGGATACAGGTGAACCTTTAGTTACACAAATTGTAAAAATTGTGAATATGGGTTATGACATGAATGGTCAGATAACAATAGAGCAAGATTTGCCTTTCAAATGTACCATATCTTCAATATTTGGAGAGCTCAATGAGGAACAATTGTGAGAATTAAACCAATAGATTTATTTGTATTTTGTTGTATATCACCTAGCACTTTCTTTTGGGTTGGAGCAGCAGCAGGTGCATATCAAATTGGTTCTAGTCTTGCATCTGGTAAAAAGGGAAAAAGGGATGCTGCTAAACTTACACGTATAAATATAAATTCAATAAATCAAGAAGAAAAAGAAACATTGAGAAAATTAGATTATAATCAGAAGCAACTTATATCTGAAAGTGTATCACAAATTTCATCATCTGGTTTAAGAAATGAAGGTTCAACTCAAGCATACTTGAAAGAATTAGAAAAGAATTATAAGAATGAAAGAAGTTGGGAAAAAAGATATGCTCAATCTAGAAGAAGGGCTGCATCATTAGGTGGTGATGTTGCTAGACAAGAAATTAGTTCTAGTACTGCTCAAGGTGTTATTTCTGGTGTATCCAATATTGCATCTTGGTTCAAGGGGTAAAAATGCAACTTCCAAAACTTACAGCAGGAACTGATCCCAAACAACTTTCTCAGTTGAATGTTAGTTCAGCAGTATCTATTGCAAATGCAGAACTAGGTGTGATAGAAGCAGCTGGAAAATTAGGTAATACACTTTTTCATAAAGCTGCAAATAATTCTAAGAATCAAGCTGATATAGAACTGTCAAAAGGTATGACTGCTTGGCATAATCATCATGATGCTAAAGAGGAATACTTTGCTGAAGAATTAGCAGATATTGGTATAGATGAAAAGTATATACGCGGAAGACATGTAATCCCTGCTTATGAAGTAAAAGATCAACTTTTTGAAAAAGAATACTCAGATGCAATTAAAAAGAATGCTGAAACTATTACACCAGGTTTATATAGAGATAATTTTCTAAGTGAACAAGAATCTAATAAACTTTCTATGCATTCAGAACTTCTTATTCAGTCTAGCAAAGATCAAGTTAAACATGAGAATAAGCAAACTATAGCAAGCATTGATCAATCAATGTCAGACAGGATGTATCCTGAAGCTATAATGGCTGTATCAAATTTAAGTGGTTTGGATTATTCTGATGAGATAAAACAAACTCTTGTAACTAAAATTAAAAATGAACAGTTGATGTCTAAGTATGAAGATATTTGGACTACTGATGATTACTATGCTGCAAAAGATGCTTTAGCTGTTTTATATAAAGAAAAAGATCCAAATTTTGCAGATGAAAAAGATCATATGCATGCTATAACTTTAATGCGTCAAGTTATTTCTAGATATGAAAGTTTTGATGCTGCTAATAAATCAGCTATATCTGGAGAAGTTGATAGATACAATGAAGCTAATGTAACTGAACAAGATTCTAGTCCAAGATATTATAGAGACTTGAGAGAAAAAGCAATTGCAGCTGGTGTTGATAATGATAAAATTATCAAGATGGATAACATAACAGCTGGTAGTGATATTGCTAAAGATACAGAACTTCTTAAACCAAGTGAAATGACAAGAACATTATCTGATATAGATTACAATACTGAGCAACTGTCAGGTGCTAATAAAGTAAATGCTATAATATCTGGTAAACATGCTAAGAAACTTATAGAACAGAACAAAAATGATCTTCAATCTGATCCATATGGATACATGATTAAAAAAGGACATATAAAAGTTCCTTTAGACTTTTCTAATGTTGAGTCTTTAATACCTAGTATTGAATACAGAAAGAAAACTAAAGCTTTTGTTAATGCTCAATCTGAACAAGATGCTCCATGGGTATCTAAAGATGAAGCTAACAAAGCTATACAGCATTTAAACAATTCTAGTCATGAAGAAGTCCTTAGAGCAGCTGAAGCAGTATCAAGTGTATTTGGCAGAGATGCTGGAGATTTTTGGACAGATATAGAACTTGATGGATACAATCCTGGTGTTATGTCTGTTGTTGGAAGACTTGTTGCTAAAGATAGACAAGATTCCGCTATGGTTGTTTTAGGTGGAAAAGAAATAAGAACATCTGATCCTTCTATGATACAGGATAAGATTATAACATATCGCACTGAAATTAATTCAGCTTTAGGTGGAGCATTTGCTGCTGAATCTAGAAATAAGTATAATACTGCAGTTAAAGAATCAATACTTAATGCATATGTTTACTTAGCTAATGAATCAGGTAATTTATCTGGCACAATGGATTCTGATATACTTGATAATGCGATCAATATTGTTACTAATGGTATGTTTGATTTCAATGGAACTCAAGTAGAATTGCCTCAAGGTATTACTGAAACAACATTTAGAACTAGATTTGATCTTGCATCAGCTTTACATTTTGAAACTCATATGGGTGGAGTATTTGAAGATACTGGATCAAACTTTAAAGAAATGGTTGATGAAGGTAATTATGTAATGGAAAGTGTTGGTGAGAATGAATATGTATTCTTTGATACAACAAGACCTAAGACACCTTTGAGTAAAGGAACTCTCATAATGAGTAATGAGTTTGATTCTAAAGGAAGAAGGAAACCATTTATATATAGCTATAGTGATAACATTGATATTGATACTAATATGCAACGTGAGTTATCAAATGAATCACCATTAGTAAGATTGTTCAGAACTGGAAGTTTAATTAGAAGCAATAAAGAAAAGAGTATGCTTCAGACTGATGCAGAATTCAAAAAGAAAATCAAGAAAGATTTTGGACAAAGATTGCGTAATAACATGGAAAGCAATAACAGAAAACAGAAAGAGCAAAATCAATGAGAGATGGTGATTCCTTTTGGAATTCTAAAGTAGCTTATATAGGTAGGTCTGAGCATCGCAAAGATGATACAGGATATACTGAAAATTGGGCTGCAACTCTTGGTTATGCTATGGATACTGAGCTATCTATGGCTGAAGCCATAAACAGCGGAGAAACTATGGAGCGCAACAATTATCTCAAGAAACTTGTATCTGAGGATAAAATTGATTTTAGACCATTTATCAAAAAAGAAAGTATGGATAGAACAGAATTCGATTGGTCTGCTATGGCTGATCATGCAAAGAGTATAGGATTCAATATAAGTAATGATGAAGAATTATTTAATAGCAGACAAGATACTCTACAAGAAAGAAAAAGTTATGTAGATGAGATTAATTCTAGAGCTAATATGATGGGTGGATTAGGTATGTTTTCAGCATATGCTCACAATGCTATGGTTGATCCAATTAATATTGCAGCAATGACTGTTGGTCCAGTTGCTCTAGCTAAACATATGGGTGCTACTGCATCTGTAATAAGAGCTGGAACTGCAGAAGCTGGACTTGCTGTTGGATCAGAAATACCTATTCAGATCATTGGTCATGATTGGAGAGATAAGGTTGGAGTTGACTATACTTGGCAAGATTCTATTATTGAGATTGCTGCTACTGGATTATTAGCTGGAAGTCTTACAGGTGCTGCTAGAGCATTAGGAAAATGGTCTGAATCTGATTTATTATTTTCCGAAGCTAAAACAATAGTTCAGTCTATGCGTGAAGAATATGAACAACTTGCTAAGATAGCTGAGTTTGATAATAACCCTGAAAGAACTCTTAGACAAATGGAAAAGTTGCGTGAGTCTTTAAATACATTTGAGAATGCAGGAAGAACAATACCTGCTGGAAAACCAAGAATAAAATTAAAAGTTCCTACCGACGACCGACTAGAAGCCTCTAAGAAGGCTTTAAAAGATGAACCTATAGTAAAGTCTAAAGATGATAATAAAGTCTCTAAGGAGGGATTAGGTAAGCCTGAGAGTCCTAAATTAGACCTATTAAAAGATATAGACCCAGAGCTTGAATCATTTATGGGTGAAGAAGCAATAGGTCAAATAAGAGCATTACAAAATAAAGTAAACCGATTAACACAGCAGAAGAAAGCTGGAATAAATAAATTGTGTGATTTATAATGTCTGATTGTATTAACATAGAAGATATACCTGCTCACATTGCTTCACGCAATGATTTGGATTTAGCAGAGAAAATTGAACTATCTATTGCTAATCTAACTGATAAAGCAGTTCAAGGAATATTAGATGGTATGACTTCTCAAAAAATAATCATTGATATTATGAAAGCTGATAGTCCAGAGAATGCTCTCATTGATATGCTCAGACCTTTGCGCAATAATCTTCCAGGTAATGAGACTGGCAAAATAACTCTTGAATTTAGACAAGATCAAATACGCAATGAAGCACATCTAATGATGTATAATACTATGTCTGATCTTAGACCTGGGATATCAGATTTATGGACTAAGCAAAATTCTGAATCATTAATAAGAACTTTATTTGGTGAAAAAGTAAATGATGTAAAAGCTGCACAATATGCAAAAGAATGGGATAAAACATATTCATATATGGAAGGTCTTTATATTAAAGCAGGTGGTCATTTACAGCTTGATAGATATCACAGAATACCTGTTAGTCATGATGCACATAAAATGTCTGCAGAACCTTATGAAGTGTGGAAAGAATTTTTATCTGGTAAACTTGCTAATGATGCAATAAATAAAGATAATTATGATAAAGTTCTTAGAGATATATATGATGAGCAAATTCATGCAGCTGTATCAATTCCTAATGATAGATACAAAGTAAGTGAGTTAAGATCAGAAACTGATGGTATAGTTTTCAAGGATGCTGAATCTTGGCTTGCTTATAATGATGCTTATGGTACATCTAAATTATATGATTCAATGCAAGACCAAGTTACATCTATGGCTCATCTTGTTGGAGCAATGGAAGTTTTTGGTTCAAAGCCTAAGATTGGATATGAGATGGTCAAAAAGGCTATAGCAAAATCAACTGAAAATACTACTACTGCAAGACTTAAAACTAAAAAAGCATTAGCTAGAGCTGATAAAATTTTTGATACATCAATGGGTCATCTAAGATCATCAGATTACTGGGCTAGAGGAATTGGATCAATCAGAAATATACAGACTGGTCTTAAATTAGGTGGTGCTATTATTCCTGCTATAACAGATACAACTCTTATGGCAGTTACTTCACACTTTATTGGTATGCCAGTATTTAAATCTATCACTAGACATATCTCAAGTATAGCAGGAGGTGCTGATAAGCAAATGCTTTCCGCCCGCTTGTTACTTGGATTAGAGCATATGATGGATGTATCTCATTCTACATCTAGATATACTAATATATATGGTAGCAAAGCTTCAGCTAAATTTGCAGGTGGTACTCTTAAATGGTCTGGTCTTCAAGGATGGACTATTGGTGCTAAACAGTCATTTGGAATAGAAATGAATGCTTATCTTACTAAAGCTATAATGAAGCCTGAAGAATTTAAAACTGCACGTATATTGAAGATGTATGGTTTTTCAGATTCTGATATAGGCGCACTACAAAAAGCGAGAAGATTTTCAAATAATGGTGTTGACTTTATTGACCCTATGTCACTACCTCAAGAATTACGTAGAAAGTGGTCTGGTATGATGCTTACTGAAACTAAGATGGCTGTACCAGAAGCAGATGCTGGAGTCCAAGCTTTACTTAATCAAGGTCAAGCTCAAGGAACTTTTGTTGGTGAGTCATTAAGACTAGGTACTCAATTCAAAATGTTCCCTGCAACTATAATTGCTAATCATTGGGCTA
>Ga0222708_1000241_pt1 | contig 15147 bp, 3 predicted proteins | sample AntAcemetage1576_FD_179806 | JGI IMG/M metagenome (GOLD analysis project Ga0222708, IMG submission 179806) | Saline water microbial communities from Ace Lake, Antarctica - #1576 | ecosystem: Environmental > Aquatic > Non-marine Saline and Alkaline > Saline | place: Antarctica: Ace Lake... | reverse complement strand
AAATGGACGAACAAGCTAATAAAGCTGTGTTTTCTATTGGATTTCAACTTGCTCCTGTATTGGGTTTAGGATTTTCACCTATACTTCCTTTTGGTTATAAAATAGACCCAAAAAGAATTGATAAAACTGATCAATCTAATTTTGCTGATAAATTTGGTTTACCTGGACAAATTATTTCAGGTGTATTTAATATTGGTGGAAATATTACTTATGAAAAAGACAGCCCGATAATTAATAATATAGAATTTATTGGTTTAGCTGCTCTTGCAAGCGCTTACAATAGACCTGTTACTAGAGTTGGTAGAGCTTTAATAGATAAGCTACCTCGTGGCGTACAAGCTGATTTGTACTTACTAGGTAAGCAAACTAAATCTATTAGAAAATACACTAGTGGAGCTATGAACTTATCTAGAAGTATGGCAGAAGGTATAACTGTATTGCCTTTTGTAGCTGCTCATGGAACTGCACAAGCAGTAACAAAAGTGTTTGGAAAGATGGCTTCTAATAATATTTTTAAAAAAGTGTTAACTGGATTTATTGCTTATAGCGTAGCAAGTGTAATGTCTGGTGTTCCTGAAAATGAAGAAACTGATGTAAAATCCCAAATTCAAAAGATGATTCCTGCCGGAATTGGTATTGCAGCTATAGTTAGTGTAAACAAAGTATTATCATTATCACCTATAAATTCTAGTCGTTTTATTAGAACAGCATTACCTTTTTATCTTGCAGCTTCATTAGGAAGATTAATGTCTGACAATGATTCAGGTTATACGCAAAAAAAATTCTCTCCTTATGAACAATTTAATGCATTTATTGGTAGTGGTTTAATATTTGGTGGATTATTACATTCTTCAGGAGCATTTGCTCGTACTGACGATATTACTGATACTTTATTATTTAAATATTCGTCTAAAAAGCGAAATAAAGTATTAAGAGAAGTCATGTCTGAATTAGAACCTGAAAAAATTATATCTGTAACAAAACATCTTGGCAAATTAATGCCAACAAAAGGTTTTAAACGAATAAAAGCCGATGACAATCTTTTGAAATCTTTGTCATTAGAAACTCTTGTTCAAAGAACTAGTTTATACGAAAGTAAAGAAGTAACAGAAGGAGTTTTAAGACATGGGAAAATTAAAGCGTTTACTGCAAGATTGAGATCTGCTGGTAAAGCATACGCTACTCTTACTTTGGGATCTTCTTTAATTGCGAATTTACTTAACGATTCTCAACTAGAAAGTTTATACAAAGTTCCTATTATTGGTCAAGTAGTTAGATTATTTAGTGGAGTCGATCCAAGTAATAATATTTCTGGTAAAAAACGAACAAATCGATTACAAAGTTTTGTAAGTAAAGTTTTAAAAACAGCAACATTAGGTATATTAGATTTTGATAAAGCAACTGGTGCTTATCAAGATAAGTCAGATCCTTTCTTAGCTGTATTTGGAGGTCTTGGTGCATCGTTTAGAGAAGGCGGAAGAACAACTGAATATTTTCAAGTTGCTTCTCCTTTTTCTGACTTATCTTTTAGTTCTTACAAAATTGGTAAAATGGCTGCTTCAGGTTCTATTACTAATATGGAAGTATTAGCTAAGGGAACTCCTGCAGGATTAAATGCCAATCAAGCTCTTCGTTTAAGAATTGCAAGATTAAGAGGCGCAACTCCTAGAAAAGATAAAATGCAAATTGATAAAGTTTTATCAGAATATGCGTTAGAATCTTTAACTTCTTCTGGTATAAAAAGATCTATTAATGTTCAAAACTTTTTAGTTAAAAACTTAGCTCAACAAAGACCTAGTGAAATAGGTTTAGATATGTATAGAGAAGGTTTAGTAACTGGTTCTGTTAGTTCTAAAGTAATGAAAGGATCTAGATTAAAAAGAATATTTGATCCTCTTTCTACACTAAAAGGTTCTTTTACAACTAATTCTAAACGCCCTGAAACTAAAGATGCAACTATAAGTACTATTGATGACTGGGCAGAAACTGGTTTGTGGAAAGAGAAAATGGTTAATTCTGAAGTACTTAGAGGATTAACTAACCCGTTAACTATTGCTAATAAATTGAATTTTCCAGCAGCTTATATTCCAGTAGCTGCATTAGTTATTGGTTCTACTGCATTAGCATTAATGGAAAGTTTTTCATCTTTGGCTAATATAGGAGCAAAACAAAGTTTAATTGATTTAGCTAATGATTCAAAAATCTTTAATTCCAGACCAGTAACTAATAAAAAGAAATTTGTATTTACCAGTTTTATTGAAGCAGCTACTAATAAAATGTCTGTTATACAAATTGACTTAACAAAATTAGACAACGTTGGTTATGTATTTGGTTTAGATGCTGATAATGCTTTAAGTGAACTAGTAGAATCTAATTCGCCACGTAAATTAGCTAGTACAGTTTCTAATGCTTATTCAAAACATCTTGGCTCTGTTAATAGATTTTTTAAAGATAATTTTTCTGCTGAATTAAATAAAAATTTAGTTGAAAGTTTTAATCCAAATGTATTTAAAAACAACGTTAGAGAACAACTAACTACAAATCTATCTAAATCTTTTAATAGAACTTCTATTAAAACAGCTAGAGGAAGAGTATCGTATTATGATTCTGTATTTGGTGGAAACTCTAAAATCAATCCAAGTTTAGATAAATATGTTACTTACTTAATGGATGGTTCAGAAGAATTCCAAGGTATTACTTCTGCTATTGATGAGGTACTTGAATATGCTAAAGAATCTTATAAAGGAAATGCGCCAGTTGGTTCAGAAATGTTTGTTAAAAGAAGAGTTGAATTACTAGATGTTTTTGAGAAAACAACTGGTTTTAAATCTTTTGTTGAAACAATTGAACGACCGTTAACTGGCGAGTACAATCTCAGTACTAATGAAATAGAAAATATTAAATCTTTTAAATCTGGAACAGAAATAAATGAAGCTTCTTATAAGTCTATAAAAGAAGCAAGGAACAGTATGAAATTAGTTAATGAAGCTGATTATGCTGTTAATTCTAATAAATCAAAAATATATAGATTTGGTTTAGAAAGTAATGTATCTTGGAGTCAAAAAGGTATTGGTTCTGTATTAGATGCTGGTAAAGGTGCTTCTATTTTATTAGGTCAGTATGTAGAGAAAATTGTACCTGCTTATGAAATAATTGAAGGAGCAAGTTTAGCATTAGACAAATCTAAACCAGATTATTTAAGACAGTCTGGTGGTGAAAGTGCTATTCGTTCTTTTGTTACTACTGCAATTTCTGTTGGTATTTCTGCTGGTTTAACATTTCTTGGTTTACCTGCTTTTGCATCTCTTGCCATTGGCGTTACGTCTATGATGGGATTCCAACTTCTTACTGGAATGAATAAAACCTTAAGAGATTCTCAAGATAATTTTGTTAAAGGTTTTTCTAACCTTGTATTCAAACCAGTAAAAACTATTGCTAAAGTATTTAAACCACTCGGTTTAGATAATGCTTTTGAAACTGTTGCAGGAACTATTTTAGCGCCGTTTGGTGGTGCTATATCTTTAATGGCAAAAGCTATTAATAGTTTTACAAGCAGTGTTACAGGACCTTTGTTGGCAGAAATGATACAAGGAATGGATAAAGCTTCTCCTTGGCAACAAATGCTAGGACAAATTTTTCTTCCACAAACTGCTTACACAGCAGAAGCTAACAGTAGGTTTTCAAAAAGAGCAACTCTAGTTAATACAATTAAACAAAGTACTAAGATTGGTGGTATTCCTGAGTTATATTCAGAAATAAACGGCGGTGCTTACTATGATTCTTCAAGACATTTTATAGATGATGCAACAAAGAATAAAGTATATGGACAATCTTATGCTGGTGGTGGAAGAATATTATCTTCTTTCTTAAGTACTGGTATACGAATGTCTAATATTATGAGAATGTCTTTAGAAAGAAAAAGATTTCTATCAGATCATTTTGTTGTAGGCTCTGCAATTACTAGGATGAATACACCTCATGAACCAAATATTTCTGGAATGATGGGCATGTCAGGTTTACTTCTTGCATTTGCTAATAAAAAACGTATATTTAAAGCTTTAGGAAAAGTTGGTACTGCAGGTATTAGTAGATTTGATAGTGTTATGAAATCTTCTATGGGTATTTCTCCTAAAGCGTTTATAGACAAAGCTATAAACTTAAAAACATTAGCTCAGGAAGTATTAGTTACTAAAAAGCCAAAATTCATTCCAGACTCTTTTAAGGGCGGACATCTTGGACATAAAGTTGCTTATAAATTTAACAACTTCTTAGAAGGAATTAAGTTTAATTTAAAAGCTTCTGTTGAAAGTTTATTCCAGAAAAGTAAAGTATTATCTTATTCTGCTAATACAGTTGAAGTAGCAACTGAAGCTAGTAAGAATTTTGAAAGATTATCAGGTCAATTATTTGGTTCTGCCAAAGGAATGGCTCAAGTAAATGCTCCAAAAGGATTTTCAACTTATGCAAGCTTAGAACAATCTGGTATGTATAACATTAAGAAAAATGCAATTAGATTATCTTCAACTACTGAATATGGTTTGGGTTCTTCTTTTGTTAATAAAGTATTTAAAAGTAAGTCTGAATTTATTGCATTGCATGAACTTGGTCATTCTTACGATTCACTTACTGGAGTTAGATTAGGTTTAGGTAATATTAATTCTATTGGTAATCAAGGTCGTTTAAACAATAAACAAATACGAGAAGTTGTTAGAGGAATGGCAAGAGATTCTGTCATTCAATATGCTTCTGGTAATAAACTTAGTAAAAAATTAATTAGTAAGATTTATAGAGATGAAGTAAGTGCTTCGACAAGAGCTTTAGTTCAAATGAACAGTAATAATTCTGAAGATTTGGGTTTATTACTTAACAAATTAGCTCAAGAAGGAAAAGTTTCTAACATTAAAGAATTTAAACAGTTAGTAAAAAATACATCTTCAGAAAATGTAAAAGATTCAGGTATAAGATTTCTTCAAAAGAAACTTAACATAACTGTTGGTCCTGAATTGAAAGGATTAATGAAAAGTGCTGGTACTGTAAAAGAAAAGTTATTTGCATCTGTTTCTTACAAAAAATTCTTAGGAAATAGTAATGTAAAAAATACTTTTTTAAATAGAAGTAAATCACACATAGGAGATTTTTCTTCTAGTTTATTAAAAGAACAGTTTAATGACTTACTGTCAAAGCCTACTAAAAATCAACACATATTTGTAACTGCTATAGATAAAGCTTTTAGAGCTTCAGTAGTTGCAGGTTCTGGTACGGTCGTTGGTAAAGATTTAATAAAAGGTTCTTTAATTGAAGGAACCAAAGATGTATATTCAATGATTAATAAACCATTGATAAATACAACGAGAAATCTTAATGCACGATTAGGTCGTCTTGGTTTAAATTTATTTGATGTGTTAGATGTTGGGTTTACTGGTCTTGACTTAATGTTAGGTCAAGAATCAGTTAATCAAGCACGAAACGTTAATAAAGATCTTTCTGTTTTATATAGACAAAGTGGTGCTCGTGGTTTAGTTTCTAATAGAACTTCAATAATGAAGTCTTTAGAAGATAGTAAAAGCAATCAACTTGGAGCTTTAACTGGAAACTTGTTTGGTGTTTCTGGTTCTTTGCTTTCTCCTAATCCTATATACGGATTAGTTGGAGGAGCAGCAGCAACTGCTTTTGGTTTAATAGGATTTGGTGGATTAAATAAATATTTAGCTAATAGAGATTATGAAAGAGCTTTACAAGGTCATGGTACTTATGACCCAATTCAATCTCAGGGATTATATTTAAGATCTCACAGAGGTTTTGAACAAGCAAATGCTGTAGGTAATGCTTTGTTTGAAGCACCAAGAAGTTTCATGGGTAAACAATTAACTAAAGTTGCAAAATTTGGTAAAAAGCATGTTTTACCAATACTATCTAAAGTTGGTAAAGTTTTTGACTCTTTATTAAATGTTGGCTTAACTGGAGTAACGGGCGGCGTTATGGCTGCCATAGGAACTTCAATTATATCTACAATAGGATCTGCTACACTTCTTGCTGTGAAGTCAGGTAAGGCTATTTCTAGATCAATTAAAAATATTTCAAAATTATCTAATTTTAAATTACCTGATTTTGGTAATTTTAAGTTGCCCAAATTTAATATGAGCTTGCTTAGTAAATTATCTAATATTAAAAATATTAAAATTCCTAATATTTTAAAGAATTTTAAATTACCAAGTATTAATTTTAGTAATTTTAAAATTCCAGGTATTGACTTTAGTAAATTAAAAATTCCTAATATTAATTTTGGTAATATTAAATTAAAATTACCTAAAATTAATTTAGATTTTTTAAAGAATATTAAGATGCCAAGTCTTGATAAGTTGAGAAGTTTTAAATTACCAGACTTTAATATATTTAAAAATATTAAATTACCAGGTTTTGATAAGTTGAAAAACTTTAAATTACCTAAAATGTCTGGTGGCAAGTTAGGACAATTTATTAAAAATGCTCCTGGAAAACTATTTAGTATTTATAAAGATTTCTTTTCAACTAATATATCTTTTAACAAACTTAAGAATGTTAACTTTAAAGGTTTGGTTGATAAAGACAATCTTAAATATCAATATTGGCTTTGGTCTAATACTACAAAATCTGGGAGAGGAGTTAAAAGTTCGTTAGATAAAGCTGGTAGAGTATTGTCTTCTGCTAAATTTAAACTTGAAGATGCTGCTGCTTCTTTGATGAATCCTAATACTTATAAAAGTATTAAAGATGCAGCAATAAATTCTATGTTTACTATTAATAGTAAAGCTGGGAAAGCTTTTAATTCTTTAAAATATTCTTTATCTAGAGGAGTTTCTAAAGTTCGTAATTTTAATAGAAGTATGAATTTTGGCTTTGTTAATAAAGCTACGTCTAGATTAAAATCAGGTGTTAATAAAGTATCTTCTTCTTTAAAGAACGCCTATACAGTAGCAAGCACAGTATTAAGAAATTCTACTAATATTGATAATTACAGATATCAATATTGGCTATGGGCTAATACTTCAAAATCAAGTAAACTTTTAACAAAAGCTGGTTCAACTATTAATGATTTATTTACTAATGGAATGGATTTAGTAGGTAAAAGTATTAATAGAATTAAACCTGGTGGAGTATTTAAAACAGTTAAATCTATTGGTACTAAACTTGCCACTTCCTTAAAAGATTTATCAAGTAGATTACCTAAATTTAACCTTAGTTCTGCTGTTGATAAAGCTAGTATGCTTGGTAAAAAACTACTAACTGGTGCTACTAAAGTAGTGAGTTCTTCTTTTGGATCTTTAGCTTCACGTTCTTTATCTTTTGCTAGTAAATTATACAAACCAATTCTTAACTTTGGTATAAGAGCAGAAACTGCTGCTATTAAGAAAATTAATAGATTTGTTCCTAGCATTGGCAGAACATTAGCAATTAAAGGATTTAAAGAAACACTAATCGATGCTATTAGTCCATTAATTGATATAACAACTTTTGGAAGTGGTGTTTTAGAAATATCTCAATTAAATAAAAAATCGACTTTAGCTGATGTTGAACAAGCGTATGCTAAAGCTTCAGGAGCTAAAGGTTCTTTAGTTGGTAGTATTCTTGGTTTTACAGCAGGAGGAGGCTTTGGTGACTTTATTGGTTCCTTAGCTGGAAATTTAATTGGTTCTAGCTTTAATAAAGCTAAGTTACGATTTGATACAAAAGACTTTGGCGCAGCTACTATATTAGAAGATCAAGTAAAGCCTCTTATTAGAGATTCTGCACTAGCTTATCAAGTAGGTAAAAATGTATCAACCAAGTTAGTTAAACCTTTAACTGGTATGTATTTATCAAGTTTGAGACAAAAAGCTGGCTTGCAAACTTTAGCTAAATCTGCACAAGGTTCACGTGCACTATTAAATAAAGGCATTAATCCAAACCAATTTAAATTAGCTAGACATGAAAAATTAATATTAAATATTAACAACTCTGGTAAGTCTGCTTTTGCTAAACAAGTCGCTAAAGCTTCTACTAGATTAAAATCAGTTGGTGGTACTGCAGGTCAGCGTGTTATTTCTAAAACTCTTCAAGCTGGAGGAAAAATTGGTAAAACTGCAGTAAAAGCATTTTCTTTGTTAAGTCCAGTTATTGATACTTATTTAATTGGAAGTGGTTATAACAAATTAAGAAATGCAGAAACTCAAGCTGAATTTGTTTCTGGCAATAGAAGAATGATGGGTTCTTCCGGTTCTTTAGCTGGTGCTGTAATAGGGGGTTCTTTACTTGGACCTATTGGAGCTATTGCAGGAAGTTTAATTGGTGATTTTGCTGGTAATATGTACGGAGAATATATTGGTAAAGAAGCGCATAGAAAAAGATTGTCAGGAAAAGATTTAGCTAATAATCAATTAGGTGGAGGTATAATTGGTGGTGTTTTAGTTGGTGCTGGTGCTGTTGGTTTAGCAGCTTTAGGTGTTATTAGTGCTCCTTTGATATTAGCTGGTGTTGCTATAGGTGCATTAGCAGGTGCTGCTATTGGTGGTTATAATTATGTTAAAAATAATAATAAAGAAAAATTAACAAAATCTATATATGAAAAACCTAAACAAAAAGAATTTAAAGATTCAGTAAGAATTGAATCAACTCAACAAACTCCTGTTAAACCTTTATCTCAAAATAATAGTAAAACATCTAAAGGATTTTTTACACCGTTATTAGAGTATGTTTTTGGTTCTCCTGCTCAAGCTAGTGAGTTGAATACAATAAAAAATATTCAACAAAAAACAACAGATAGAAAAGCTTCATATAAAGAATTAATTCCAGTTAAATCTTCTTATAAGAAAGTATTTAAATCTGAATCTAAAAAGCAAAAAAATGCTGCTGATTCTATTGGAAATTTCTTAACTAAAATTACTAATTCTGCTGTTAAATTTTTCCTTAAAGCAAAAGATGCTTTAATGAATTTAGTTCAAGCAGGGTCAGATGCTGCTAGTAATGTTATTCAAGGTGGAGTAAATTTAGTAACTGGAGTTGCTGATACAGCCTTAGATATTGCTTCTGGCGGTTCAGTTGGTGCTGGTCGTATTCCTATTTTAAGTGGTGAATATAGTTCTTTAAATAAACTTATTCCACAACTTGCTAGTAATAAATATTTTAAGACTGATACTGAAGATGGTAGATCTAGAATGGTTATAGCTGTCAGTATTGGTGCTACAGAAGCTTTTGGAGCTGGTCAGACTGGTACTGATTTCTTTACTAGAAGAGGTGGTACTGGCAACAATATGAAAGGACTTGCTCAATACAATTTAGCTTACCATTCTTCTTTTATTGATACTCCAGAAAAATACAAAGACTACCTAGGACAACATTTGTCTGGAGAACGAGTATTACCAAATAGTCAAAGTGCTGGTAATCCTGGCAAAAGATTGAGTGATGCAATTAAATCCGGAGAAGTAAAATCTGGTCCTGATTTAGAAAGGTTTTTAAGAAAAATTCAACTAGGTGGTTCGAATTGGCAAGGTTTAGATGATGGTTGGAAGCGTAATCCTGGTCTATCTAATCAATTATTTAATTATTTAAAATCTCCTCCTGCTCCTTCAATTGTTAGAAATGATAAAGTTTCTAACACTGCTTCTGGTTCATCTGTTGCATCTGGCGTTTCAAAAGGTCCATTGTTTGGATATGCTAGTCCTTCAGCTACACAGAATTGGTCTCAAGTATTAAATGGTTCTGTTACTCCTGGACAAAGTTTAAAAGCTTCAAGAGGTGGTGGTTCTAGACTGCATAATGGAATTGACTTTGATGGTACAGAAGGTTTGTCTTCCAACGATTTAGTTAATGTTATGTTTCCAGGTTCGGTTGTAACAACTGCTGCTTGGGGAGCTGGAGGCTATGCAGACCAAGGTGGTGGAAGAAGTAATGCAATACAAATAAAATCTGCTTTACCTGGTGGAGGTTCTTTTTATATGGATTATGGACACATGAAAGAATCTACTTTTAAAGTTAAAACAGGATCACAAGTTGCTGCAGGACAAAATTTGGCAAGATTATCTGTTAATGATGAAGCTAGTCAAGGCGGACATTTAGATTTGAAATTGCAAGTTCCTACTAGTTTTGCTAACAAACAAGGTTTTAGCCAAGGTTCAAGAGGAAAAGTTGAAGGATATACATATGTTGATGTAAAACAATTTATGTCTTGGTATCAAAAACAAGTTGATGCCAAACCTGTAGTTTCAACTAGTGTACCTAATGCTTTAGTTAAAACACAAGGAAACATTTCTGCTAATGTTGTTGCAAACAAAGTTGGTAGTAAAAAAACAGCTACTGTTGCTCAATCAGGAAATGTTGCTCCTGCTTCTGGAACTGTTAAAACTACAAAAGCACCTACTGTTTCTAACGCAAGAGTTATTACAGCAACTCCTTATGATGTTATTAGCTTTAGTGGACAAACTAATAATTCTGGAGTTCGTGGTAATTTTGTTGTTAAGAAATACGAAGATGTAAGTCCTCACTGGAATGGTAGTGGTGGTTATACAACTTACAAACGAGATTCTAGATTTAAAACTGGGTGGAAATCAATGGTTGGTGATCTCCAAGTATCTGACCTTGCTTTGTACAGAAATGATAACGAAAATGTAGAAGTAAGAGCCGCAGCTAGTGGTACTGTTGTTTCTGCTGGTGGTTCTTATGGGCTTGTTGGTATTAAAACATCAAGTGGAGAAGTTGTACGAATGCTTCACAATACTGGAATAACAGTTGCTGTTGGTCAAAAAGTACAATTTGGTCAAATTGTAGGACGACAAGGAGATGCTGGTACTGGTAATGGTGCATATCACGTTCACTTAGAAGCTTCTGACGCTACTACTAAACGTTATGTTGAAGCACTTGTATCTGGAACGTATAAAGACACTGATATCGGGGCTGGGTCAATTAATCCAGATGGAACTTCTATAGTTAGTGGCGGTAGTTCAGGTACTAAAGCAATGGAAGAAAATACTAATAGTTCTTTAGGTTCAAGAATTGTTCGAAGTATTACTGGTTTTCTTAAAGGCTTTATGGTATTTAATGTATTTAAAGCAGTCGCTGCTTTAGGTAATTTTGCTGCTAATAAAGTTATGTTAACTAACGGAGCTTCTGGTGCTAACAGAGTAAAAAAACGTGGTGAGCGACCAATGAGAGAATTACTTAATGCTTGGGGTGCATATGCTCCTGCAAGACAAGAATCGTCTCTTAATAATGGTTCTCCTAGTATTGTTAATAGAACGTCTCAAACAGCTCAACAAACTGTTCCATTAACAACACAAGTTCCTAACATGCCTGGTGCGTCAGACGATCAACGATGGGCTATACGAACAATACAAGCAGCTCAAAGAATTGGTGTTAGTCCAAAAGATTTAATGGCTGTTATGTATTTTGAATCTGATTGGATTCCTAATAACAGTAACAATGTTAATCCTAACAATAGAGATGCTTCAGGTGCTGCTGGGCATATTGGCTTAATTCAATTTGGTCCTGATTATAGAAGAACTAAAGGAATAAGCAAAGCTCAGATTGGTAAAATGGATAGAGTTCAACAAATGGATTTAGTTGAAGATTATCTATTAAATTACGTTGCAAACGGAAGACGCGATGTTTATCAAAAAGGTGGAGTTAAAGCTTTATACGGTGCAATTCTAGCAGGAGATGCTAGTGGAAGATTTAACGATTCAAAAGACGAATACGGCACATCTGTAAATAATGCTGTAGGACGGATGAACAGTAAAGTTGGTAATAAAGCAGATATATTGTTAAATTCAGTTGGATACAATAGTAAAACTGGAACTTTCAATGTCCCAAAAGCTCCTAAACCACCTGCTGCTGAACAAGTTAAAAGAGTTGTAAAATCTGATGGTAAGCAAGCACAAGCAGAAATAAATAAAATAGTTGCTTTTACTCTAACTGACACACCTCAAGCTATTAATGTTTTAAATCAATTGACTACATCTTTTGAAACAGCTATGGTTTCTGTTAATACTAAGAAACAATTAACTGGTGCTATAAAAGTTATAATTCCAGATGTTGAACAAATTGCTTTAGCTGACACTGCTGTCAACGGAGTTATGAATACTGAGGTTAATACTAATGTTATTGATAATAATGGAAGAATTAAAATTAATTTTAATAAAGAAGCAGGATATATTGCTTCTAACTGGAAACAAATAACTGGAGCTGACAGTATAAGTGAATATCAGAACATGGAAACAGGTCTGACAGAAAATGCTTAAATTCAATACACTTAAATAAGTAAAAGAAAATAATAAATATGAGCGCAGTTAATCAAGGTTTACCAATTTCGGGAAGTGCTAACGGGCTGCCAATTGCTCTTGTAGCAGCAGCACAGCCAGGTACTTTAATTCATACATCTTCTTCCGTTTCTGATGATTATATTTGGTTGTGGGCAGTTAACGCAAGCGACTTTAACTGCGTATTAGAAGTATATAAAGGCAATGCTATTTTAGGATACTCCTTAGATAACACAGTTATTCTTACTCCTAAAAGTAATAAACAATTAATTGAACCTGGTATTTTAACTAATGGTGCTATTGAAGTTAGGGGATTTGTTACTTTAAACAGCCTATCTCAACGAGCAAATGTTTTAGTTTCTGGGTTTGCTCACAGGAGACTTGATTAATGAGTAATCGTAGAGAATTTTCAGTATTAAATTTAAATAAAAATTTTGTATTTACTGGTAATTATAGTTCTAGTACTATTTATCAGAAAAACGAAGTTGTTATTTTTAACGGTCAAATGTGGTTGTATTTTAATGAAGCTCCTTTAGCTAACATTGAACCAAATATTGTTAACGTTACTTCGTGGCAAAGTATTGATGGTAATAGTAAAGTTTTAAGCGGTATATTAACTGCTAGACCTATTGCAATTAATAGTAATTCAGGAAGGACATATTATGCTACAGATACGCAAGAATTATATTTATCTAGTGGAAGTTCTTGGACTACTATAGCTAGAGTTGCACCTGCTTCTAATACAGTTCCTGGATTAGTGCGAGTATTTAACAATAATGTTAATCCAGTAGTTTATAGAACAGAAACTACAGACACTCTGTTATCAGGAAAAGCTAATATTGGTGCAAATACTGATATTACTAGCCTTAGTTCAACAACTGATATTACTAGTACTAATATTACTAGTACTAATTTAACTTTAACAACTGGTAATCTTAATTCAACCCCTTCAACTGCTGACCCTGGAACTAGAATAATTAATAAAGCTTTTTCTGATGCAAGGGCATTAGCTTTTGTTAACTCTAACATGAGGTTTACTAACGATTTCTATTTAGGAGTTTCACCAAACTTTCATATATCAAATGCTGTTAATACAAACTCTGCAAGTGCATGGTGGAACGTTAATGTAGACAATTTTAATGGAACATTGACTAACTTCTCATCAGACTTAACTGGGCGTATTTCACTTTGGGATACAGCTTCAAATAGTTGGGTTATTAGAACTAGTGGAAGAATTGAACAAAGTTTTTCAGCAGTTAATACTGCTTCATTAATTAGTGATGTATTTGCACAGTGGAATGGCACTATTGTTACGTTATCCATTGTTGAGCGGTCATCTGGTAACGGCATTTTTAATTACACAACACCAGCAGCAATAACTTTAATGGATGGCATTTGGTGTAGAACTGGTGCTAAAAATGACAGGTATATTGGTTCTGTTTGTACAACTAATAGAATAATTAACGGTAGTCATAGAATCTTTAATAATAATAATAGAAAGCTAATTGTTTTAGAGGGGACAGGTGGTGTTAATGACAATCCTGGATATGCTGCTGATACTTGGCACTATGCTGGTAAAGAGACAGACTTTTTAGGAACTCCGATTTCATCTTATTCTCCATTAATAGTTGATTGTAGAATAACTCAATTATCTGCAATTATTAATGGAACAGGTTTCTATACTATATTCTCTGGTATTGCAAGATATAATCAAAACACTGTTTGGACTATTGATAGACAATTATCATCAATTCATTTTACTAATCCTGGAATACGCATTACATTGCCTCCAGTAAGTTTTAATATTGCTGCACACCAAGGATTAAATTATTTCACAACTGGACTTTTTATAGGTGGTATTGGAGCAACAATTGGTACATTTGGTTCTACTTTAAGTATATTCAGACAAGGTTAAATTTATGATAATATTAGGTTCAATTGAACACATTAGAATAGAACGTAGAGAACTTTATAGAAATAAAGTTGCAGAAGCATTAGGAACTAGATCTGTTATTGTACATGGAAATTTTCCAAACTTTTATGTTGTTGAAAGAAGTAATTCTTGGATGCCATCTTTAGTTAAAAAAGAAAATCTTACAGAATTAGAAGTTGTTTATATAGATTTTATAAACAGCTTGACGGATGAAATTATAGATGCCGCTCATCTTGGTAAACTAAACTGGAATAACTTAAATTCGACTTTACAAACTGGCGGTGTATTTTCTAAATTTTATCAAATTAGTAAAAAATCGTTAAATGTTTTTGTTCCGTTTAGTTTAGTTATATTAAACATTACTCAAGTAAGAAACGAAACATCACTTTCAACATATTATTTAGATTTAATAAATGAATATAACATAGCTTTTGCATCCGACAATACTCTTCCAGAAATTCTTCAATCAGATATTGATTTTATGAAGCAATCTTTATACGACTCATTTTTTGATATAACTTTGTTTGGTTTTAACGATGAAAATCCATTGATTTTACCAACAATTCCTTAAAAAAAAAGCCTTCTAAATAGAAGGCTTTTTTTTTTAATAATAAGTAGGAAGATTTCTATGATCGATTTCGAAGAACGAAGTAACACGTGCTCGTTTAGTATCTTCTAAACCAGGTGCAACACTTCTTTTAAGTAAAGATGTTGATTGTCGTAACCAAAATGCTTGATTGCCTTTATCTCCTTCAACATTTAAATCTTCCGTCATCCAAGCAACCATATCGTATCGTGCTTTGTTTAACTTACGAGAATATGTTGCTCCAAGTGAATGCTGAATGTCTGTGTTTACTGCTACGTGTATTTGTTCATCATTTGAAATGTCTGCTGCTACTGTTTTAAATGAAGTAGAGCCATACGCTCTCATGAGAGGTAATAAAACAA
>Ga0222708_1000240_pt1 | contig 15161 bp, 14 predicted proteins | sample AntAcemetage1576_FD_179806 | JGI IMG/M metagenome (GOLD analysis project Ga0222708, IMG submission 179806) | Saline water microbial communities from Ace Lake, Antarctica - #1576 | ecosystem: Environmental > Aquatic > Non-marine Saline and Alkaline > Saline | place: Antarctica: Ace Lake... | reverse complement strand
GTCAGCGCGACCGCGACTGTGCCTTGCGCGAGCCCGTCTTCCACAACCTCGGGTTCGCCGATGATGATGAAAGCTGCCGAAGCTGCGGTTTTGGTCATGGGGGCACCTCCTTCAAAGGATTCGATCGTGCAGAAATCCGACACGAATCCGGATCACCACAGCCTAGGGAGGAGCGTGCCGAACGTGGTTGTGAAGTGCGCACGATAGTTGCGCACATTGCGCCCGAAGCGCCTAGAACGAGCGCCAGATAGCGCAATACGCGCGGTTACTGCGCGACGGGAGGTCGCAGACTGATCTTCGAAGGGTTGTGCTGCCTAAGATTGCGCGGCTCAGAAAATCATTGGCCGATCATCGTCATCACCGTCGTCGTGCAAGTCGACCACGACGGGCACGTGGTCGCTCGGAGCGTCGCCCTTGCGCTGGTCGCGGTCAATGCGCGCGTCAACCACCCGGTTGGCCAAACCCGCTGAGCCCAGAATGAAGTCGATGCGTAGCCCTTCATTTCGGGGGAAGCGCAACTGCTTGTAATCCCAAAAGGTGTAGCCCTCTGGCACAAGCGGGCGCACGACGTCGGTGAGCCCCGCTTGTTCGAACGCGTGAAACGCGTCGCGTTCGGCCGGTGAAATGTGCGTTGAAACACCCGGAATGAAGCTGGGGTCACCCAAGTCGTGATCGAACGGCACCACATTGAAGTCACCGGTCAGAGCAAGAGCCGCGCCCGGATTCTCGGCCTGCCAGCGCGCGGAATCATCCGCCAGTGCGCGCAGAAACCGCAGTTTGTAGTCCATGTGGGGGTCATCCAGCGCTCGGCCGTTGGGAACGTAGAGACTCCACACCCGTACGTCGCCGACCGTCGCTCCAATGGCGCGGGCTTCTAGAGGAGCATCCGCACCCTCATAGCCTTTCTCAAAACCGGGCTGCCCGCCAAAGCCGATCTGCACGTCAGTCATGGGTAGGCGGCTGGCGATCGCCACGCCGTTCCACTGGCTGAGGCCGTGCAACACAACGTCGTACCCGGCCGCCTCGAACGGCTCGAGCGGAAATTGTTCAGGCTTGCACTTGATTTCTTGCATCGCCAAGACGTCGACGTCAGCGTTGACCAGCCAGTCGACGACACGGCCGTGGCGAGTACGAATGGAGTTAACGTTCCACGTGGCGAGGCGCATGTACTCAGCCTACGAACTAGAGTGGCGACCGTGTCTGAGGCCCGCGATCAACTCATCCAGTTCATTAGAGACGAAGCGCTTTTTCACGGCGAATTCACGCTCACCAGCGGGGCGCTCGCGTCGTATTACATCGACCTGCGTCGAGTGAGCCTCGACCACCGCGTGGCACCGCTCATCGGGCAGGTCATGGTCGATCTCATCGCCGACATTCCTGACATTGCCGCGGTCGGCGGGCTCACCATGGGTGCCGACCCGATTGCTTCGGCTGTGCTGCACCAGGGCGCGGCGCGTGGGCTCACCTACGACGCGTTTGTGGTGCGAAAAGCGCCCAAAGATCACGGCCGTGGCAAGCAGGTGGAAGGCCCCGACCTGGAGGGTAAGCGAGTTGTCGTGCTGGAAGACACCTCGACCACTGGAGGCTCGCCTTTAGTCGCAGCACGCGCCCTTGAGGCTGTTGGCGCTGTGGTTGTCGCCGTCGCCGTGGTCGTCGACCGGGCGACCGATGCCCGCCGCGTCATCGAAGACGCAGGCTATGAGTATCGCGCCGCGATCGGACTCGCAGATCTCGGTCTGCACTAAACGCGGGCCGGATTGTTCAGACTTCGACTGTTCAGAGTTCTGTTTCGGCGGGCCAGTCGTGCACCAGCTCGAACACACCCTGCAGAATCTCGTCGGGACGAAACGGATAGCGGGCGATTTCAGCGTCGTCGCTGATTCCGGTGCGTACCAGCACCGTGTGCAGGCCCGCCTCAATGCCCGCGACGATGTCGGTGTCCATGCGGTCGCCGATCATTGCGGTGTTCTCGCTGTGGGCGCCGATGCGGTTCATTGCTGAGCGAAACATCATCGGGTTGGGCTTGCCGACGACGTAGGGATTTTTCCCGGTCGCTTTGGTGATGAGCGCCGAAATGGCGCCTGTCGCCGGCAGCGGTCCGTCAGCGCTGGGCCCGGTCGCATCCGGATTTGTGGCGATAAATCGCGCACCCTGACCGATCAGTCGAATGGCTTTCGTGATGGCGTCGAACGAATAGTTGCGAGTTTCACCAACCACGACGTAGTCAGGGTTCGTCTCAGTCATGATGAAGCCCGCCTCGTGCAGGGCAGTTGTGAGACCTGCCTCACCGATGACGTACGCACGCCCATCGGGCATTTGGCTGGCGCAAAAGTCGGCGGTGGCGAGCGCTGATGTCCAGATGGCGTCTTCAGGAACGTCGAGCCCACTGGAGCGAAGACGGGCAGCGAGGTCGCGAGGCGTGAAAATCGAGTTGTTGGTGAGAACCAGAAACGGTGTACCGGCATCTCGCCACTGCCGAATCAGTTCAACGGCACCCGGCAGTGGAGTGTTCTCGTGCACCAGCACGCCATCCATGTCAGTCAGCCAGCACTCAATCTCACGTCGGTCGCCCATGCGCGTCAGCCTAACGGGGGCGCGGGTGGCTTCGCGTGCGGGCGAATTCGGCGGGCCGGATGCGCGGTAACGGATGCGCAGGGCTACCCGCGCAGTGTTAGAGGCGCAGTGTTCGAGGCGCAGGGTTAGAGGCGCAGCGTTAGAGGCGCATTGCAGCGAGGTTGAGACGGCGCTCCATGATGGCGATGGCGTCGACGCTTGCGTCGATACTGATGCTGCGGCGGCCGAGGGCCTGGGCTGCTGCAGCGGTGGTGCCGCTGCCGGCGAAAGCGTCGAGAACCCAATCACCTTCGCGGCTGGATGCTTGCACGATGCGGCGCAGAATTCCGAGTGGTTTTTGGGTGGGGTACCCAGTCTTTTCGGCTCCGTTTGTGGTGACGATGGTGTGCCACCACACGTCGGTGGGTAGTTTTCCGCGCGCTACCTTTTCGGGTGTGACCAGACCTGGGGCCATGTAGGGCTCGCGGTCGACGGCTTCACTATCGAAGTGGAAGCTGTCAGGGTTTTTGACGTAGACCAGAATCGTGTCGTGTTTGGTCGGCCAGCGGCTGCGCGATTTGGCGCCGTAGTCGTATGCCCAGATCAATTCGTTGAGAAAACACTCCCGGCCGAAGAGCGCGTCGAGTGCGACTTTTGCGTAGTGCGCTTCGCGCCAGTCGAGGTGCAGGTACAGGGTGCCGTCGTCGCGAAGCAGGCGGTGTGCTTCGATCAGGCGGGGGGCAAGAAATCCCCAATAGTCAGTGAAAGCATCGTCGTAGCTGCTGAGCGCTTCGACGGTGCGGGCATACGTGGTGCCGGCGAATCCGAGGTAAGCACCATTGGGGTCACGCACGCTGCGGATCGCGCGCTTCTGCTGGGTTCGCCCGGTGTTGAAGGGCGGATCGAGGTAGACGAGCTGCATGCTGTTCTCGGGCAGTGCGCGTAGGGCGGTGAGGTTGTCGCCGTGGATGAGCAGGTCGGGGCTACTGGGGGTCCACAGTGGCGTGCTCATGGGCCGAGGTTAACAGGGTCTGTCTCATGGTCTTGGCCGCTGGGTTGTATTGCCGTGAGTTGTATTGCCGGTGTGGTGCGATATCGCTTTCCGCTGGGCGCGCGCCACTCGAGGGTGCCGCCGCCCACTTGACTGACTCGCCAGGCAGTGTTGTGTTTTAGCTGATGGTGACTTCGACAGAGGTGCGCGAGATTGTCGTGTCGGGTGGCCCCGTTGTGTTGCCAGTCGATGGTGTGATCGATGTCACTTGAGCCGGCGGCACGACCACACCCCGGAAAACGACACGTTTCGTCTCGGATGCGCAACCAAAGTTTCAGATCTCGCGGCACCGAATACCGCTCGCGGCCCACCGAGAGCACGGTTCCGGTCTCGGGGTGGGTGAGTAAGCGAACAAAACTGGGCGCATGGGCGGCTAAACGGCGGGCGACCTCGTCTCCGATCGGACCATAGCCTTCGAGCGAACTGACAGCGAGGCCAGCACCGCCGTGAAGGTTACCGGGTCTGCGGTTGGGCTGACTGTCGAGCAGAGTGAGCACGGGAACGGTGACAAGTACTGTTGCGCGCACTCCTCGACCTAGCCCCGTGTCAGGCGTGATGCCGTCGATCAGTAGGTCGGCGAATACGTCGGCGCGGCGTTGCGCGAGTGTGCGCGGCTCGTCTGGGGCGGTGAGGCTCGCAGCGATCTCGGTCAGGCGGCGATACGCGCCGTGGGCTTGTTCGGCCGGAAGGTGGGCGCTGAGCCAGGCCATTCCGTCACGGCCGGGCTCGAGACGAACCGAGCGCCACTCTTCGGCTTCACGTCGACGGTCGTCGATCGAGGTGGGGTGCAGCCGCTCACGCAGCGCTCGCGCCCGCTGGCGGAACCCGGCCGGGGTGCGCACTTCGGCTTCAGGAAGCGCGACAGACTCGAAGGCGTGCCACGACTCTTCAGGGAGACAGCGCGTTTCGTCGACAAGGATGCTCGCGTGTCGATAGCTGATTCGACCGGTTCGGAGCGCGTCAAGTGTGAGCGGCAGCTGGTGCACGAGAGCGTGACTGTCGGCGATCATCTGTTCAGCTTCACGTTCACTGATGCGGAGAGCCGCGCAGACTTCGGTTGCGGCCACGCGGCGGGCAGTCACCGTCGCCGACCAGCTGAGCGGCCCCGAATTGCGCGCTGCTGACCCACATGATTCTGCGGCGAGCGCTAGCTGATGTATCTCGTCGATTGCGACGGTGCGCACGGCTGTAAAGCTGCCGATCATCCGGTCGAGTTCGGTCAGCGCGTCGACCATGATGCCGAGAGTGCCGGCGATGACAGCGACCGGAGTGGCGGGCGTGGAGTCGGCGGGCGTGGAGTCGACGAGCGTGGAGTCGAGGGGCGTGGAGTCGACGGGCTCGGCGTTGTGGGGCGCGGCAGTTTCGCCCGTTGGTGGAGCCTGGGTGGTGATCGACATGACCCAAGTCAACCTCGGACCACTGACATTCATGGGCTGTCACCAGCGCGCCCGAAAAGCCTGTGGAACAGAATCTGATCAGGGGTTTTGTGAGGGAGGAACCGACGCCAGACGTCGCGTGTCTGCGGTGCCGCGCGGTGGCGCGGCGTCCCCCGCAGGCACTGGCGGCGCGCAGGCGGCCCCCGTCCCAAGGCCACCCGCCCCCCGTCCCAAGGCCGCCCGCCCCCAGTCCCAAGGCCACCCGCGCGAACCCGAATGCCCGAGCCTTTTCTGTGAGTCCTCCCGCGTGGTCCAAGGCGCGCATCAACTTAGGTTAGGTTTACCTAACTATGAAGATCAAACGATTACCCCTTCTCGGAACCCTCCTTCTCGGAACCCTCGTCCTCAGCGCCTGCGCCAGCGGCACCGGTGCAGACAGCACACAGCCGCCCGCCGACGGTGACGCGGTCACCAACGGCAGCACGGTCACCGTATACACCGGGCGTCACTATGGAATTGAGCCAGTCTTCGCGCAGTTCACGGCCGACACCGGAATCGAGGTGCGTTTCACCACCGGTAACGACCCAGAGCTGCGGGAGCGCCTCATTGCCGAAGGAGTCAACACTCCCGCCGACGTCATCATGACGGCCGATGCGGCCAACATCGAGTTAGCCGCCGACGCCGGCGTGCTGGCGAGCGTCGACAGCGACATCCTCACCGAAACAATCCCCGCAGAATTGCGCAGCGTCAACAACGACTGGTTCTCACTCAGCCAACGCGCCCGCGTGATCATCGCCAGCACCGACCGCGTCGAGAACCCGCCCACCACGTACGCCGCCGTCGGCAACCCCGAGTGGAAGGGCAAGCTCTGCCTTCGCCCGAGCACGCATCCGTACACTCAGTCACTCGTTGCCAGCCTGATCATCGCGGAGGGAGAGGAACGCGCCACAGAGATCGTGCAGTCGTGGGTCGCCAATGACCCGCTCTACATCGACAGCGACACTGACATCTACAAGGCGGTTGCCGCAGGTGAATGCGATATTGCGCTCGCCAACACCTACTACCTGGGGCGTCTGCTCACCGAGGACCCCGAGTTTCCGGTGGGGATAGTGTGGCCCGAGCAAGATGGTCGGGGCGCCCACGTCAACGTGAGCACTGCAGCAGTCACCGCCAACGCCCCCAACCCTGAGGGCGCACTCGCACTGATCGAGTGGCTCGCCACCGATGGCCAACGCCAATTTGTGGATGCTAATTTCGAATTCCCGGCCGACCCGAATCTTGCGCCAAACGAGATCGTGGCTGGCTTCGGAGAGTTCACCGCCGACCTCGCAGCGGTTCGCCAACTGGGTGACAACCAGCCAGCCGCAGTTAGAGTGCTCAGCGTCACCCGCTACGAATGAGTTGAAACCGCCCCCATGGCAATCCTGACCACGAACACTGACGCGAGCGCGCGCGCAACCGCTGCCGTAACCGCCGGCGACGGCGGCGCATCCCGACCACTGGCGACATCAGTGGTCGGGATGCGCGCCCGTTCGTGGACGTCGACCGCGGTCATTTCAGTGGTCGCGGTCGTGCTGTCAGTTCCGCTCCTGGTGATCGGGTGGTCGATCGTTGACCCGAGCACCGAGGTGTGGCAAGAACTGTGGGCAACCCGACTGCCGGGCATGATCGGCGAAACGGCTCTTTTGCTGGTCTTGGTTCTCGCGGGCACCCTGGCGCTCGGCACGGCGCTGGCGTGGCTGGTCACGGCCTATCAATTCCCGGGGCGACGGATTCTCGGCTGGTTGCTGGTGACCCCGCTCGCGATCCCCGGCTACGTGCTGGGCTTCGTGTGGCTCGACACCCTGCAAGAACCGCTCGGTGCGCGCGGGGTGCGGTCGATCTGGATGTGCGCGCTGGTGCTCACGATCACGCTGTACCCATATGTGTACCTCTTTGCTCGCGCGGCGTTTCGAGAGCAGTCCCAGCGGGCAATCGATGTGGCGCGCAGTCTCGGCTGCAGTCGCCGGACGGCTTTTTGGCGAGTCGTGCTTCCAATGGCGCGACCGTCACTGGCGGCCGGCGTTGCTCTCGTCGGAATGGAAGTGCTGACCGATATCGGCACGGTGCGCCTCTTCAATGTGTCGACTATTGCCGACGGCGTGCTGCGAGTGTGGTTTGGCACGGGTGACCGCGATGCTGCGGCAGAACTTGCGCTGCTGCTCATCGGCGTGACGATTGTGTTGGTCGCCGTCGAGCGGTTGGCTCGAGGCCGGGCACGCTTTACGCAGTCCGGATCACGGTCGGGTCTGCGCGTTGAGCGGTTGCGCGGTGCTCGGGCTGTGGCGGCCTCTGCCATCGGTTGGGGTGCGTTCACGATCGCCGTAGCGTTGCCCCTTTTTCGCCTCATCACCTGGAGCCTGGAAGCCCAACGCACCAATCAGACTGCCACCGTCTCGGGCGACTTCGGCTTTCACCTCGCCTCGTCTCTGCAGGTCACGGCTGTTGCCACGCTCGCCTGCCTCGGTTTTGGCTTGCTGCTGGTTGCCGGACTTAACCGGCGTCGGCGGAGTGGATCGTGGCTTGGCCGGCTAGCAACCCTCGGGTACACCGTTCCCGGCCCGGTGGTCGCTATCGGCGTTTTGATCACCCTCGCCTCGGTTGACCGGCTCGGCTGGTTGCCCGAGGGTTGGCTGCTGGTGGGGTCGTTCGTCGGCTTGATTTATGCGCTCGTCGTACGCTTCCTTGCCGTGGCTTATCACGGCGTCGAAGCGAGCATCGCCAAGGTTTCGCCGTCAGTGGTCGCGAGCGCCCGCACTCTCGGTGCCGGTCGCTTTCGAGTCGCTACCCGCATCGAACTGCCGCTGGCCGGCGCAGGCATTATTGCGGCGTCAGTGTTGGTGGCAATCGACACGGTGAAGGAGTTACCGATCACGCTGATCCTGCGACCATTCGGCATTGAAACGCTGCCGGTCTGGGTATGGCAGGCGACGTCGGAGAGCCTGTGGGTGCAGGCCGCCGTGCCGTCGCTGGCAATCGTCAGTGTCGGGATGCTGCTGGTGGCAGTGCTGTTGTGGACGTTAGAGCGCGGCGCGGAGACGGTCTCGTGAGCGGTGCATCCGAGACCAAGCCCGCCCATGTCACGCCCGGCCAGCGGCCAGCTGCACTGTCAGTCAACAGCGTGACTCGGCACATCGCCGGACGCGATGTGGTCAATCAGGTGTCGTTCGATGTCGCTGACGGTGAAATCGTGGTGATTGTCGGGCCGAGTGGCTGCGGCAAGTCGTCACTATTGCGGTCGATAGCGGGACTGGACCCAATCGCGGCCGGTCGTATCGCGCTGGCTGGCCGCGACGTCACCGCCATGCCTCCCGAGAAGCGGCGCATTGGCCTGGTCTTTCAAGACCACGCACTGTTTCCGCACCGCCGCGTCGAGGCAAACATCGCCTTCGGCCTTCCCCACCTTGACCGCGCTGCGCGTTCACGCCGGATTGCGGAGTTACTCGAACTCGTTCAACTGCCCGGAGTGGCGAAGCGCTATCCGCACGAGTTGTCAGGCGGTGAGCAGCAGCGCATTGCCCTGGCGCGGGCGCTCGCCCCGAACCCGGCAGTGGTGCTGCTCGACGAGCCGTTCGCCGGTTTAGATCCGTCACTGCGCGACGACGTTCGCACGGAGGTGATCGCAGCTCTCCGTCGCCGTAACGCTGCGGCAGTGCTCGTCACGCACGATCGCGAGGAGGCGTTGGCACTCGGTGACCGCGTCGCTGTGATGTCAAACGGCCAGCTGCATCAGATCGACCGGCCAGAAGAGCTGTTCGAGCGCCCCCGCGATCGGTTCGTGGCGACGTTTTTAGGCGAAGCATCATTCTTGCCTGACCCTGACGCGCCAGGGCTCGTGATGATGGCCCGACCGCACGACTTGACTCTCGTTGCCGACGGGGGCCCCGACGTCGTTACCGCGCGGCGGTACCTCGGTGCGACCTGGCGCTACACCGTTCGGCGCTCAGACGGATCTGACGTTGAGGTCGAATCAGCCGGAGGGCCGGGCATAATCCCGCGCGAGGTCGGCGACCGCTGCACGGTCCTGGCCGATGCCGGTCATGCACTGCACCGCCTGCCCGCCTGAGACATCCGGGCCAGGCATTCGCTCTAGGGTCGACAGTGTGAACGAGACGACGACAGGCGCCGACGATCGCGATCGCGGCCCCGGCGACCCCACCCTTGAGTGGACCACTCACGGCCTCGGCCCGTGGGTCGGCGAACACCCCACCGACCCGCGCTACGACCCCGAATTGCTCGCAAACGGCGACACGCGCAACGTTGTCGACCGCTTTCGGTACTGGAGCATGGAGGCAATCGTTGCCGACCTCGACTCCCACCGGCATCCGTTTCATGTGGCGATCGAAAACTGGCAGCACGACATGAACATCGGCTCGATCGTGCGCAGCGCAAACGCCTTTCTTGCCCGCGAAGTGCACATTGTGGGCCGCCGCCGCTGGAACAAACGTGGCGCCATGGTCACCGACCGGTACCAGCACGTGAGGTACCACGAGACCATCGCCGACCTGGTGGAGTTTGCGCGCGAATCCGATCTGCCGATTGTCGCGATCGACAACGTTGAGGGATCGCGACCAGTGGATGCTGCGCCGCTGCCACTCGCCTGCATTCTGCTGTTCGGCCAAGAGGGGCCGGGGTTGAGCGCCGACGCGCTCGCCGCCGCTGATGAGACCATCGAGATCACGCAGTACGGGTCGACGCGGTCGATCAACGCGAGCGCTGCAGCGGCCGTCGTGATGCACGAGTGGGTGCGGGTGCACGCAAGACACGTCGGCCCTTGACCGCGCTCGCCGCCGTCGATGAACTGACCGCCTGACCGCAATCGCTGACGACCTGCTCGCTACCTGGCGCGCGCGCGACGGACGCGGATGGCTCCCTTCGCCGTCGAAGGATCAACGACTCGCCCGCCCTGCATGATCTCGACCTCACCCGCCGCGACCAGACGCCGGGCGGCGCGCCTGGCGGGCTCGGTGAGCTCGCGCACGGCACTCTCGGCGACGGCTTTCTCATCAGTAGCGCTGTCAGAAAGTTTGACGCCCTCAGCCGCGCCTGCCACCGCGCGCGCCGCGGCGCTTGGGCAAATGGTCGCGTCACGCGGAAGGACAGCGAGCAGGCTCAGAATGCTCGCCTCGAGCTGCCGGTCAACCGGAGACACGCCGCGGGCGCGGCAGGCGTCGCTGCACCAGCGCACAGAATCCCAGTCGCGCTCCCACTTTGCGCGCCACTCAATGCGCCGACCGCATGAGCCACACACCTTGTCGGCGCGGTCGCTGACCGATTCGTGTGCCTGATCGCGCTGACGCCCCATGCTGACAGGATGCCCCAGCAACCTGGAGGCCTAGCTTCGAGCGCGCCGCTCTCGGGCGAGCAGTAGGCCGACCACTCCCAGTACGACGACGACTGCGGCCGTGCCACCGAACAGCAACAGTTGACCGCCAACCTCGTACATGATGCCCGAGAAGGCGGCGGCAATAGTCGCCGCGACCAGGCCGATGCCCCGTAGCAGGCCCTGTGCTGAGCCGGCGCGGGCCGGGTCAACCGCGTGCGCCATGGCGGCAGCTGCGCCGATAAACGCGAGAGCTTGTCCGGTTGATTCAACGAAGCCCATGCCGGTGGCGACCCACGGGTTACCGACCACGGCGTACAGGGCAATGATCGGCAGCAAGATGGCGAGCCCACGCCAGTAGGCCGATACGCCACCGCGGCGGTCAGCCATGCGCCCGGCCCACCCCGCGACGATGACGTAGGGAACGGCAAACATCACGTAGCTGGCCGCAGTAAGCAACGGAGTAGCGCCGATATCGGCCATGAATCGCGGCCAAATTCCGTCATAGGCGCCGGTTGGAACCATGACGGCGGCGTACAACAGCACCACACCGACCAGACGCTTCGAGCGCAACAAGTCGAAGCTTGAGCGGGGTGCTGCGCCGAGGCGAAGACTGCTCGAGGCGTCAGTGCCGTCGAACCCGATGACTCCGGCGGCGATTCCGCCCGTCGCTGGATACGGCTCGTCATCTAGTGCAGACCCGTCTTCGTCGGTTGCGGCTCCCGCTTTGCGCGCCGGCGAGTGCGCTTCACGGAACCCCACCAGCACGGGGATCAGAGCGAGTAACACGACGACGGCGGCGACAGCCAAGATGGCGGAGGTACCCGAGAAAGATAGAGCAACGCCCGAGGCAAGGGGGCCAATGGCGATACCTGCGAGTTCGGCTGCACCGAGGCGTCCGAGTAGTTCACCGCTGCGTGCGGGGTCGCTGCGAATGAGAAGCGCGCTACCGGCGATGACGAAGATGCCGAACCCAAAGCCGCCGACTCCGCGCGCCAGAATCAGCTGCCAACCCTCACTTGCCGCCGCACTCAAGCCGAGCGAACCCGCAACCATGAGCACGCCGACAATCGCCATGAGTCGGGCGTGCCCGCGGTCGGCCAACGGGGCAACCAGCAATTCGGCGATGAGGGCAGCGCCGAAACCTGCGGCGGCGAGAAAACCGATTTCGGCAGTGGTCACGCCCAGCGATCCTTGCAGGGCGGGGATGAGGGGAAAGATCACGAACGAGGCGCCCGACAGCAGCACCATGGCGACGACCACGCTGGGGACGAGTCGACGCGGTGACGCGGCGATCATGATTCCTCCGGGTGGTACGGGGTGGGTTGTTGTCCAGCTGGACAATAAAGGTACCACCGTTTGTCCGCTTGGACAACGAAAGCCGACCGCCGCCTACACTCGACAGTGTGGCAGAACGTAAAACATCAGACGAGCGGCGCGACGATATTGTGCGCGCCACGCTGCGGCTGGTCGCCACCAAAGGTTTCGCCGGAGTCACTCTGCGCGACGTTGCCACCGAAGTCGGCGTGGTGCACGGGCTAATTCGCCACTACTTTGCCTCACGCGACGAACTTGTCGCAGCCGCGTTTGACTTTGCGGTCACCACAGAACTCAGCAGTGACCGGGCTCAGCTTGACGGCTTAGATCCGTTGACGGCGCTCGCCGCCTGGCTCTCCTCCACCCCCGAAGATCACTACCGCGTGTGGATCGACGCATGGAGCGAAGCGGCGCGCACCCCGCCGTTGGCCGCGGCCCTCGATCGGCACCATCGTGATTGCGAGCGCATCCTGACCGACGTCATCACGAGGGTGACAGCTGCAGGGCTCGGCATCAGCGCCGACCCGGCTGCCGACTCGCGTTTGCTCACTGCCGTCGCTGACGGTGTTGCTGTGCAACACCACGCCATGGCCGTGATCGGATTAGCCGAAGCTAACGCCATCGTGTTCACGATCGCCGAACGGCAACTCGGTCTTACCCCCGGCAGCCTGGCCCAAGCCAACCCCGCACCCGCGCGTGGTCTGTGGGCAGAGGACGCGGCCCCTGCACCCCGCGCGCTCTGACCGCGCTCGTCAGCCTCGGTAGACTGGCTTCGCCTACCCCACCGCGTTTCGAAGGGACCACCCATGCCTGCCGTTGTCATCATCGGCGCCCAGTGGGGCGACGAAGGAAAAGGTAAGGCGACAGATCTGCTTGCCGGCCGCATCGACTACGTCGTCAAATTCAATGGCGGCAACAACGCCGGCCACACGGTCGTTATCGGTGACGAGAAGTATGCGTTGCACCTGTTGCCCAGCGGCATTCTGACCGAGGGTGTGACGCCGGTCATCTCCAACGGCGTAGTCATCGACATCGAAGTGCTGTTCGGTGAACTCGAGGCGCTCAGTGCGCGCGGCGTCGACGTGTCGAAGCTGCTCATCAGCGCCAACGCGCACGTGATCACGCACTATCACCGCACCATGGACAAAGTGACCGAGCGCTTTCTGGGCAAGCGCCAGATCGGTACCACTGGCCGCGGAATCGGCCCGGCTTACGCCGACAAGATCAACCGCGTCGGCATTCGTATGCAGGACCTGTTTGACGAAAATATTCTGCGCCAAAAGGTTGACGGCGCACTCGCCATCAAAAATCACCTGCTTGCCAAGGTCTACAACCGTCGCGCAATCACGGTCGACGAAGTCGTCGACGAGTTGCTCAGCTACGCCGAACGACTGCGCCCCATGGTTGTCGACACGGGGCTCGTGCTGCATCAGGCCCTCGAGCGGGGCGAGACGGTGCTCTTTGAGGGCGGCCAGGCGACGATGCTCGACGTCGACCACGGCACGTATCCGTTCGTTACCTCATCAAGTTCCACTGCCGGCGGCGCGGCGACCGGTTCCGGTATCGGCCCCAACCGCATTGACCGCGTCATCGGCATTGTGAAGGCGTATACGACGCGTGTGGGCTCCGGGCCCTTTCCGACCGAGTTGTTCGACGCGTCGGGCGAATTTTTGCGCAAAACCGGTTTCGAGTTTGGCACCACCACAGGCCGCCCTCGACGCTGCGGCTGGTACGACGCGCCGATCGCTCGCTACACTGCGCGCGTCAATGGCGTCACCGACTTCGTGATGACCAAGCTCGATGTGCTGACCGGGCTGGAGAGCATCCCAGTGTGTGTGGCATACGAGGTCGACGGTGTTCGCGTTGACGAAGTGCCCGTTTCGCAGAGTGATTTTCACCACGCTGTGCCGATCTACGAAAACTTTGCGGGCTGGAGCGAAGACATCACCGGCGTTCGCGCGTTCGATGATCTGCCGGCAAACGCGCAAGCCTACGTACTCGCCATCGAAGCAATGAGTGGTGCCCGCATCTCGGCCATCGGCGTCGGGCCCGGCCGCGACGCCATCGTGGTACGACACGACCTGCTCGGCTGAGTGCGACTGAGACTGTGGTCGCGCTCGACCTGCCGTACACCTCGCTTGAAGGGCGTAGCGTGCGGCTGGAACCCTACGGGGGCTCGCACCTTCAGGGGCTGAGCGTCGCACTCGGTCGGCCAGAAGTGTTTGCCGGCGGGTGGGGCGGAGGTCGTGCCGCCTCGTGTGCCGGTGACGCTTTCGCTGACTGGCTGTTGACATACCTACCGCTGGGGAGCGCCCACGTGTATGTGGTGATGGATGCCCACCGCGCGGTGATCGGCACGACCACCATTCTCGACCTGAACCCAGATGCTGAAACAGCACACATTGGGTACACCGCGTACTCGCCCGAAGTGTGGGGAACCACAGTCAACCCGGCGTGCAAGCTGCTACTGCTCACCCATCTGTTCGACCACGGTTTTGGGCGTGTCAAACTGCAGGCTGACGTGCTCAACGCCCGGTCACGGGGTGGCATTGAAAAGCTCGGTGCCCAGTTTGAAGGCATCGCACGGCGCGACGCACAGCGAGCTGACGGTTCGTGGCGCGACGCTGCCGTGTATTCGATCATCGCCGACGACTGGCCGAAGGTCCAGGCCGGTCTCAAAGCGCGGTGCGACGGCTACGGGCGATACGCTCACACCATGGACGACGGGGTGTTGGATGAACTGGTTTCGCTACGGCGCAGCATCGATAACATCGACGCCGCACTGATTCACCTGCTCGCCGAGCGTTTCAAAAGCACCCAAGCGGTGGGGCGTCTGAAGGCGGTAACTCAGATGCCGCCCAGCGACCCCGAACGCGAACGCGTGCAGATAGAGCGACTGCGTGCTCTCGCCACCGACGCGCAGCTTGACCCAGCGTTCGCCGAAAAGTGGTTCAACTTCATCGTTGCGGAGGTCATCCACCATCACGAACAGATTGCGACGACGGGCACAATCGCCACCGATATCGCGTGACGTCTGAGGCTCGCCCCCGCTCATCTGATACCTGGATCGCGATTCAGTTCACTCTCGCCGGCGTCACCTGGGGCGCAAGCTTTCTGTTCATTGCACTGGCACTCGAGGGCCTCTCACCCGCGCAAGTGGCCACTGGTCGCACGCTTTTTGGGGCCATCACCCTCGGGTTGATCGCCCTTGTCACGCGTGACCGGCTGCCACAATCGAAAGCGCTCTGGGCCCACTTGGCGCTGCTCTCCGTGACCTTCGCGGTGATCCCGTACATGCTGTTCGCTTGGGCGCAGCAGTACGTGACATCCGGGATCGCCAGCATTTTTAACGCCACCACGCCCATCATGACGGCACTCATCGCCGGGCTCGCCTTTCGGGTTGAGAAACTCAGTCGCGAGCAAGTAGTGGGAATCGCGGTGGGGTTGCTCGGCGTGATTGTCATCGTCGGGCCCTGGCAGGGTTTCGGCGATGGCGTGGGTG
>Ga0222708_1000237_pt1 | contig 15213 bp, 14 predicted proteins | sample AntAcemetage1576_FD_179806 | JGI IMG/M metagenome (GOLD analysis project Ga0222708, IMG submission 179806) | Saline water microbial communities from Ace Lake, Antarctica - #1576 | ecosystem: Environmental > Aquatic > Non-marine Saline and Alkaline > Saline | place: Antarctica: Ace Lake... | reverse complement strand
GAGGTGATCCGCGCCCGCCCCTCCCCGCTCCCACCTCGATTGACGGGCTCGCCGTCGAGGGTGAGACGCTCGACGAGTGGCAGTTGCTGCCCTCTCGACACGACTGGTCGACCGGCTTAGCTGAGGTGTGGACTCCCGGCGAAGAGGGCGCCCACAATCGGCTGGAGCAGTTCATCGAGGACGGCTTGCCGCTGTATCACCGTCGTGACGAGCCCGGCATTGAAGCGACCAGTCGACTGAGCCCCCATCTGCGCTTCGGTGAACTCAGTCCGCATCAGATCTGGGCGCGCGCACACGGCCCCCTTTCGCCAGCAGCCCAGAAAAATCGGACCAAGTTTCTCAGCGAGATCGGCTGGCGCGAGTTTTCTTACAGCATCCTGTTTCACAGCCCGCAACTGGCAACCCAGAATGTGCGACGCGATTTTGACGCTTTTCCGTGGAGCGAAGCAAGCACGGAGGTGTTGGAGGCCTGGCAGCAGGGGCGCACCGGCATTCCCCTGGTCGATGCGGGCATGCGGCAGCTGGGGGCAAGTGGGTGGATGCACAACCGCGTGCGCATGGTGGTCGCCTCACTGTTGACCAAAAATCTGCTGATCGACTGGCGCGTCGGCGAGCAGTGGTTTTGGGAGAACCTGGTTGACGCCGACGAGGCCAACAATCCGGCGAGTTGGCAGTGGGTGGCCGGGTCCGGAGCCGACGCAGCCCCCTACTTTCGCATCTTCAACCCCAACCTGCAGGCAGACCGCTTCGACCCTGACCGCTCGTACATACGGCGCTGGGTGGCTGAGATTGACAGCCCCGAATACCCGAGCCCGATCGTCGACCTTGCCGTGTCGCGCCGCGAAGCACTCGCCGCCTATGAGGCGGTGAAGGCGGCGAAAGCCGACGCAGTCTGAGCAGTGAGGCCGTGAATTGTGGCTGTTAGGCCGCGCCGTGCGGGACCGTACTCGGCGGCCGGCCGCCCTGCTGGGTGACGGCACGCGCGGCAACGCGCACACCCTCACGGGCGGCCTGCACCAGATCGGCCCGCACCAGATCAGCACTCTCAAGATCGGCGCCGCTGACCGCGGAACTCTGCAGTATGGCGCTGATGAAGCCCGCCGTAAAGGCGTCACCGGCGCCGGTCGGATCGACGGCGCGCACCGGGTGCACGGCGACCTCGACGGTTGGTTCACCGCGTCGCGCGACCACCACCGAGGCTGAACCGCTCGTCATCACAACGGTCGGGCAGTAGGTGAGCAGAGCCTCAGCGACGCCGACAGGCGCCACGTCGTGCGCGCCCACAAGCAACTGCGCTTCGTCGAGGTTCGGTAACAGCACGTCGATGCCAGCCAGCGCAGTGCGAAACCGTTCGACGCCGAAGTCGGCGATGAACCCGATTGATCCTGGGTCGAAAGTGACGAGCACTCCGTGCCCGTGTGCGCGCTCGATGAGTGCGGCGAGGTCAACGTGCGAGAAGGCGTCGAAGAGGCTGTAGCCGGTGAGGTGCAGTACGGCCGCGTCGGCGAGTAGGGCATCCGTCACCGCCATTATCGACAGCGTCGCATTCGCGCCCCGATCGGTCAGCATGGTGCGCGTCTCACCATCGACCACAATGACGATTGTGCCGGTCGGTAGCGTTGCGTCTTCGCTGAGATGGGCGGTGACGCCGGATACCCGCAGCACGTTCGCGTGCCGGTCCGCGTCGCCCACTCCCACGCGCCCCACCAGGTCGACGGGTGCGTTGAGCGCACCGAGCCACGCTGCCGTGTTGCAGGCCGAACCGCCGGGGTGCCGGGTGATGCTCGCGGCCGTATCTGTGTCGGTGCGAATGGGCCCCTGGGGCACGACGATGATGTCGTCGATAACGTCGCCAACAATCACCGCGCGCGAGCCAGACATGTTTCTACGGCGGCTTAGGCTCGGGCGGTCGAGGCCTGGGCGGTCAAGGCTCGGGCGGCCCAGGCCACAGCGATTCGCCCGGCGACACGCACATTGTTGCGCGCAAGGTCGAGGTTTACTTCGAGGCTGCGCCCCTCGCTGAGCTCGACGATGCGACCCAGCAAGAACGGCGTGACCGCTTTGCCTCGGATGCCCTGCGCCTCAGCCTCGGCCACCGCCGTCGCCAGCACGAGGTCGTGCTCTTCACGATTCCACGCCTGATCGGCCGGGATCGGGTTGGCGACCACAATGCCCTGCGTGTGGCCGAGTGCGTCATGCGCGGCCATCACATCAGCCACCTGCTCAGCCGTGTCAACCGACCAGTCGAGCGAGTAGGCGCTCTCCCGCAGCCAAAAACTCGGAAACACCGTCGTGCCGAGCCCAATCACGGGTACAGAGTAGGTTTCGAGCCGTTCGAGGGTGGCCGCAATGTCGAGAACGCTCTTCACGCCCGCCGACACCACCGTGATCGGCGTGACGGCGAGGGTTGAAAGGTCGGCCGATTCGTCGAAGGATTCGCTCGCTCCGCGGTGCACGCCACCGAGTCCGCCGGTCGCAAACACGCGGATTCCTGCCTGAGCCGCCAGGTGCGCTGTTGCCGCGACCGTGGTCGCTCCACTCGCACCGCGCGCCGCGAGAATAGGCAGGTCGCGCACACTCGCCTTAGCGAGATCTTCATCGGCGATGCGCCGCACGCCCTCGGCGTCGAGGCCAATACGCGGTACACCGTCGAGCACCGCAATCGTCGCTGGCGTCACCCCCGCGTCGCGCAGGATGCTCTCGAACTCGATCGCAGCGGCATGGTTGCGCGGGCGCGGGAGCCCGTGGCTGATGATGGTCGATTCGAGGGCAACGACGGGGCGGCCAGCGGCGAGCGCGGCCGCCACCTCATCAGACGGGTGCAGGGTGGAATTCACCTGGCTAGATTACCGGCCAGTTGCGGTGGTAGCGACGACTCTGCGCTATCGTCTGCGCCATGACCGACGCCGATGTGCCGATTGTTGTCGTCGTGATTGCGGGGGGTGTCGGCTTCGCGATCGGTCCGGTGCTTGTTGTCATCGCCACGCGCCTCTGCCGATCAGAACCCACGGTCGGCTGGCGGCTACGCGCAGTGGTGGCGTTAGCGACCGCCGGCGCTTTCGTCATCGTGACCACTGCCATCGGCCTCCACCCAGCGCTTCTTGGGTACCTCGTGTTCGTAGCCGCCGCAATCATCGTCTCCGTCGTCGATCTCGCTGAGAAGCGCATCCCGAATCTGGTCGTGTTGCCAGCGTCTGGCGGGGTGTTTGCTCTGCTGGCCGCTTCCGCTCTGCTCGACGGTGACTGGTCGCCCGTGCTGAGTGCGGTCATCGGCGCGGCAGCGCTCTTCGGGCTCTACTTCGTGCTCGCGCTGATTTCACCGCGCGGCATGGGAATGGGAGACGTCAAGCTCGCCCTTCTCGTGGGCGCCGTAACCGGCTATCTGGGTCTGTCCAGCTGGTTGATCGGAATGCTCGCCGGGTTCGTGATTGGGGCGGTGATCTCGCTCATTGGCCTGTTCATTGGCCGGGTGACGCGGTCGACGCTCATCCCGTTCGGCCCCTCGATGATCGCCGGAGCGCTGCTCGCGATCGCGCTTCGCTGACCGCCTAGAACTAGGTTGAAAACTGGGGGTAGCGAAGAAGCTCCGGCCGGGTTATTCTTCATAACCCGAGCACGGCTCACCCAAAGCCGTGTGTTTCACCTAACCGAAAGTGGATCCCCCATGAAGCTATACACCGCTATTCAGGCGCGCCTCAACAGTATGCGTAACGAGGACGGCGCCACCGCCGTCGAGTACGGTCTCATCGTCTCCCTCATCGCAGTCGCGATCATTACCGCCGTCACCCTTGTTGGTACTAACCTCGGCCTCACGTTTACCGACATTGCGGACAACCTTTAGTCGCAAGCGGATCCTAGTGAGCGGTGGTGCCGGGACGAGCCTTGCGCTCTCACGGCACCACTGAATCACTGGTTTTCTCATGTGGATAAATTCCAAGAGCGTCACCGAGCGGGGTGCCGCTGCGGTCGAGTTCGCCCTGATTGTTCCGATTCTCCTGGTGCTGATCTTTGGCATCGTGGAATTCAGCCGCCTATACAACGTGCAGTTATCCCTCACCAATGCGGCTCGGGAGGGGGCCCGCACGATGGCCATTCAAAACGACCCCGCACTCGCCCGCAACTCCATCATCACGTCGGCCCCGTCGGTCAATCCGGCAATCAGCGCGGGCAATATCTCGATCTCGCCGGCCGCGTGCATCGCAGGCGCAACGGTAACGGTCACGATCACGTACACCGTGAGCTCGCTCACCGGATTCTTTGGACCAAATTTTCCCCTCAGCAGTCAAGGAGTCATGCGATGTGGTGGTTGAGTAAACGACTGCGTGATGAACGCGGCGCGACCGCGGTAATGGTCGGAATCCTCATGATTCCCCTCCTCGGTTTCGCCGCAATCTCGGTGGATGTCGGCGCCCTGCATTTCGAGCGAGCCCAACTTCAGAACGGTGCCGACGCCGCAGCGCTCGCGATTGCCCAGGAGTGCGCGGAAGACAACAGGTGCGACGCACCCGGCGCGCTCGCAAAGACCTTCGCTGATGCGAACTCCAGCGACGGGGCATCGAACGTGCTCACACCCACCTTCCCAACGCCAAAGTCGGTCCTCGTGACCACAAGCTCAAAGGATGCCGCGACTGGTGCACCCTCGCTCAGCCATCCATTCGCGCGCTTCATCGGCATCGACGCCTCGACCGTCCAAGCGAAGGCGGTCGCCGAATGGGGATCTCCACTATCAAACAGCGGTCTTCCGCTGGCGATTTCGAACTGCGACTTCGCGGAGGCGGAGGCTGCGGCGACGAGCGGGTCGAACCCGAAGAAGCTCGTGCTCATTCGCTATGACACCAATAAGACCTGCAAGGGGCCGACGGGAGCCCCCATCCCCGGTGGGTTCGGATGGCTCGACCGCGGAGGTAAGACATGTGAGACGACCGTGGTGATCGGCGTGCCCCCCGCCCCCAACCTCGTGCAGAGCGAACCCGGAAACTCGTACCCCGGCCCGTGCGACAGCACCATGCAGGCGCTCGATGTCCCGGGCGGAACCACAATCGCCGTTCCGATCTACAACGGTGCCGAGTCCTCAAAGGGCAGGGCGACTTCGTACACCCTCCGCGGCTTCGCCGCTTTCCACATCACGGGCTGGAAGCTGTCGGGCGGTAACTCCATGCCGCAGGTCAACACTGACCCGGCAGCGCCAAGATGCGAAGGCCGTTGCCGCGGCATCCAGGGCTACTTCACCAACTCATGGATCGACGCCAAGAACGTGGATGGTGCTCTCGGGGGCGCAGACCTCGGCCTGCGCGTTGTCCGACTAATCGACTGAACCCAGAAAGCCATCCATGAAGATCCGACTTATCGGCGCTATCCTCGCCATTCTCCTCGCGGTCGCCGGCAGTGTCTTGCTGGTCAACTACGTTCGCACGGCTGATCAGCGGGCTGCTGACGGTGCCGAGTTTGTGCGCGCGTACATCATCGAGACCCAGGTGCCAGTGGGAACCCCGGCTGAAGAATTGGACGAGTACCTCATGATCGATGAGATCCCGGCGATCGCCGCGGTTCCGGGGCGCGTGGCGGATTTATCCGAACTCGACGGCCTCATCGCCGAAGTGGACCTCATGCCGGGCGAACAGTTGCTCACCTCCCGGTGGGTGAGCGCGTCAGAAGCCAACGCCCGAGGCGACGTTCCGGTTCCCGAAGGAATGCAGTCCGTGACGATTGCGCTGCCCGTTGAACGCGCGGTGGGCGGCAAAGTGAGAGCGGGCGACACCGTCGGTGTTCTGATTTCTTCGCAGGGCGAAGACGCGACGACAGGGGCACCCAGCCTGCGGACCACGCAGACCTTCCACAAGGTGCTCGTTTTAGCTGTGCAGCCGGGGTCGGCCTTCGTGCCGTCTGCACCCGACGGCGCCGAAACGACCGCAGATCCGGTGGATGTACTCATGATCACCCTCGCGCGCTCGACACCCGATGTCGAAGTGCTCATCTGGGGCCAGGAGTGGGGCAAAATCTGGCTCACGCTGGAAAATGGCACTGCCACGACGGATGGTGGCCGCGTTGTCACTGACTCGATCGTCTTCCCGTGACCGAGACCGTTCTCATCAGTCAACCCGAACGCTCGAACCGTCGCCAAGCGGTCGAGGTGTGGGCACGACGCGACGCGGGACGAGTTATCTCCGTGATCTCGCCGAAGGGTGGCCAGGGCAAAACAACCGTGGCGTCGAATCTCGCCATCGGGTTGGCTCGCACGGCGCCCGGCGGGGTCGTGCTCATCGATGCTGATGCGCAATTCGGTGACGTTGAAGCCGTCTTTGCGCTTACCCCCGCACACACTCTGCCCGACATTGTCGCCGGTTCAGCGACTGGCGATTCACTTGTGCTCAAAGCACTCCTCACCCCGCACCCGAGTGGAATCTTCGTCGTGTGCGCAGCGGCATCTCCGGCTGATGGCGACGCCGTGACGGGGGAGCAGCTCGGGGGGCTCATTAGACACTTGGCCTCGATCTTTCGGTACGTCGTCATCGACACGACCCCCGGGCTCGGAGAACACGCACTGACCGCGATCGAGTTCTCCACCGACGCAATCGTTGTCGCAAGCCCATCGGTTTCCACTCTCCTCGCCGTGCGCAAAGCGCTTGCGCTTCTCAAAGCGGTCAATCTCGTCCCGCATACACTCCACCTTGTCCTCAATCTCGCCGATTCAGCTGTTGGACTTGACCAGCGCAGCGTCGTAGCACTCGCTGGCGCGCCCGTATCAGTCACCATTCCGAGGTCGAGCATCATCGCACTCGCTACCAATCGTGGTACACCGATCCTCGCCGAGGGGTCGCGCGATCCTGCCGCAAAAGCGTTCGGGCACCTCGTCGCGAAGGTGAGCGGCGTGCCCTATTCCTCTGGCACGCGCTCAGCACAGAAACAGGGACGGAAATGAAACTCAGCGAACGCCTCGAAGCTGCAGCGCATCGCATGCGCTCAAATGCCCCGGGAATGGTCGATGCCACGGATGCGGCGAAACCGACAGATGCGGTGGCCGAGTCAAGCCCTCCCGCACCGATCGCTCGCGCGGTTGTCGCCGACGTTGAGCAGCCAGTGGTCCCGAATATTCGCGACGCCCTCGCCGAACTGAAAGAACGCACGGCGCAGCAACTCTTCGAACGAATCGGATCGCGCATCAACGACTCGACGCTCTCGGAAGAAAAACTCCACGAGTTCGCCAGAGCAGAGCTACGGCAGATCGTGACTGAGGAAGAAGAGGTGCCACTGACGGCGCAGGAACGCACGGCTCTCATTGAAGAGATCGGTGCAGACGTGCTCGGTCTCGGGCCCCTCGAACCTCTCCTCGACGACCCGAGTATCACAGAGATCATGGTGAACGGGGCACACCGAATCTACGTCGAGCGCGCCGGCCGCCTGTCGCTGAGCGACTCCGTCTTCACGAGTGAGGAGCAACTGCGCCGCGTGATTGAGCGCATCGTCTCGAAGGTTGGTCGTCGAATCGACGAATCATCGCCGCTCGTCGATGCGCGACTCTCCGACGGGTCGCGTATCAACGCGATCATCCCACCGCTCGCGGTGGACGGCTCGGTACTCACCATCCGGAAGTTTGCGCGCGAACCCCTCACGACAGCCGACCTCGTCTCGTTTGGCACGATGACCGGCGATATGGCGGCACTGCTCAAGGCGTGCGTCGAGGCGCGACTCAACATCATCGTCTCGGGCGGCACGGGCACGGGCAAGACGACGCTACTCAACGTCTTGAGCGGGTTTATCCCCGAGGATGAACGGATCGTCACGATCGAGGATGCCGTCGAACTCCAATTGCAGCAAGGGCACGTCGTCAGGCTCGAATCTCGACCGGCAAACATCGAAGGTAAGGGGGAAATCTCTATCCGCGATCTCGTTCGCAACGCCCTCCGCATGAGACCCGATCGCATCGTCATCGGCGAGTGCCGCGGCGGCGAAACACTCGACATGCTGCAAGCGATGAACACCGGGCACGAGGGTTCGATTTCGACCGTACATGCGAATTCGCCTCGAGACGCCCTCTCGCGCATGGAAACGCTGGTGCTTATGGCGGGGATGGATCTGCCCCTGCGGGCGGTGCGCGAGCAGCTCACGTCGGCGATCGATGTCGTTATCCAGATCAATCGATTGCGTGATGGCACCCGGCGCATCACCAACATCACCGAGGTGCAGGGCATGGAAGGAGATGTCGCCACGCTGCAGGAAGCGTTCACCTTCGACTATTCGGCCGGCATGGATGAGAGCGGTCGATTCATCGGCCACTCGATTGCGACCGGGGTGCGCCCACGGTTCGCCGATCGATTCGCGGAACTGGGTATTCCACTTTCGCCGACAATCTTCACGGCACCACTACTGTCACGGCGTTCGCGATGACGCTGGTTGCGCTGTACTTGGGCATCGGGCTCGTGCTCACTGCAGTGCTCGCACTTCTCTTCCTCGTTGTCTCGCCGCCTGCGCCACGCGTACCGGTCGAGAGACGACGCGTGCCCGGAACCGAGCAATTCTCGGTACTCACGCGGGTTACGAATCGAACGGTCGGGGCCATCGACAAAGTGCTGCACAACCGTCGAGCGCCCGTTCTCTTGGCAACGAGGCTCGAACTTGCGGGCATTCGAATGTCGCCCTCCGGGTACATCCTGCTCGTGACGTACGCGGCAATCGTGCTGGGGCTGCTCGGTGTCGTGGTTGGGGGTTTCTCACTCTGGAGCGTACTGTTCGGGATTGCGTTCGCCTCGCTTGCCCCGCTCGGTGCGAAGATTCTGCTCGATGCGCGCGCGAGCGCGAGGCGAGCTGCCTTCGCGGATCAGCTCGACGACTCACTTTCTCTCCTCGCGGGGGGCCTTCGGGCCGGGCAGAGTCTTCTGCGATCGGTGGATGCCCTGTCGGCTGAGGCGGATTCACCGACGAGCGACGAGTTCGCTCGCGTCATCAACGAGACGAGGGTCGGCCGCGACATCGGCGACGCACTCGACGGTACGGCCGAACGGATGCAAAGTGAAGACTTTCGCTGGGTCGCGCAAGCCATCGCAATCAACCGGGAAGTCGGCGGTAATCTCGCGAACGTCTTCGACCAGGTCGGCGCAACTATCCGCGAGCGAAACCAGATCCGCCGCCAAGTGAAGTCGCTCAGCGCTGAAGGCCGCCTGTCGGCCCTCGTACTCATTGCGCTCCCGGTCGGCGTGTTCCTTTTTCTCCTGCTGACCCAGCCCACCTACTTTGCGAGCTTCTTCACCAGCATTTTCGGCATTCTCGCGCTGGTCGGCGCCGTGGTTCTGCTCATCATCGGATCGCTCTGGCTCCGAATAGTCGTGCGGGTGAAGTTCTGATGCCGGCCGACACCATCATTGCCATGGCCGCGGCCATTGCCATCCCCACCGCCATTGCGGTACTCGTAGGGCTCCTGTTCGTGGGTGGCAGGGCTGCCTCGCCGGCAGGCGGGGACATGGTCGTCACACAGCGGGGGTTCAGCATGAGTCGGCCGGCCGGCCGAACGGCGAGACCTGTCGCGCGGTCGTTTGTGCCAAAGGGCTACCTCGGCTGGGTCGAACGTCAAATCGTCCTTGCTGGTCGGCCACCAGGCTGGTCGCTCGACCGGATTTTCATCGCAAAGCCCCTACTCATGGCACTGTTCGGTGTCATCGCGGCGCTGTGGGTTATTGGTGATCCGACGCCCGTGCGGGTCGGGCTCGGTGTCATCGTCATCGTTCTCGCCTTCTTCGTTCCGGAATTGCTCATTCGAGGTCGCGCGAAAGAACGGCAAGAGCAAATCCAGCTTGCTTTGCCCGACACGCTCGACCAGATGACGATCTCAGTCGAGGCCGGTCTCGGGTTTGAGTCGGCGATGGCAAAAGCCGCAACTAACGGGACCGGACCACTCGCCGACGAACTCGTCCGCACGCTGCAAGACATGAGTATCGGCCGATCGCGAAGTGACGCATACGAATCACTGTCGGGTCGGGTGTCATCGATTGACCTGCGCCGATTCACTCGCGCCGTTGTTCAAGCCGACCGTTACGGCATTGCCGTCGCAGACATCCTGCGCGTGCAAGCCGGCGAGATGCGACTCAAACGCCGCCAGCGCGCGGAAGAGAAAGCCATGGCGGTGCCGGTTAAGGTCATCTTTCCGCTCGTATTCTGCATTCTCCCCGTGCTGTTCATCGTGCTGCTTACGCCGGCAGTTTTGAATGCCCTCGAAGCCTTCAGCTGAAGGCGCGGCTCGCAGGGTCAGTTCACCGCGCGCTCTGTCGTTCCTGACGACGGGGCGGGGGCCATTTGTTTAGCCGCGAGTGAGAGGAAAAGAGGCCCTCCACCGAAAGTGAAGGACCTGTGGCGCGCCCGGAGAGACTCGAACTCCCAACCTTCTGATCCGTAGTCAGATGCTCTATCCATTGAGCTACGGGCGCATGCTGACGTCGACGTCAGCGGGTGGCTGCCGAAGCAACCGTGCAAGCCTACCAGCGCCAAGCCGGGGCTTGGGTCGCAGACAATGCAGAGCGGAGACGGAGGGATTTGAACCCTCGGAACCCGTGAGGGTTCTCCACCTTAGCAGGGTGGTGCACTAGGCCGAACTATGCGACGTCTCCCAGCACAGCGGTCACCACTATACCGGCCAGCGCCGACCGCCGGGCACGAATCCGGGGCTAACAACTGGCACCAACAGAGGCGCGAACTAGTTCGCTACCGAGCAGGTGCGGTCGGCGGCGGTCTGACCGGGCACGCCTTCGAGTACTTCGGCCGGCGCCGCAGGCGCCGCTGGTGCCGCCGGCGCCACGGGCTCCGCAATCGGTTCAACCCCAGGCTGCGCAGCCGACGAGACCTTGCCGACTTTGGGAGGCGTTGCCGGGGCTGGCGTGGGTGCTGCGTCAACGGCAGGAGCGTTGGGGTCCACTGCTGAACCGACGCCCGTGTTGCCCACTTCGAGGGTGAAAAGCTCGCCTGACCGAATGCGATCAAACAGCTCGGTCGCAGCCGACGTGTTCGGCTGCACTTTGCCTAAAAACACGCCCGTGCCGCCGGTGCGGCCGGGGTATTGCACGAAGGTGATGTTTTCGGTGGGAACCGTGCGAAGCGCCTGCGCCATCGACACCATGGTGTCGGGGCTGACGAGGCTGCTCGACAGTTTCATAGAGGTTGCGGCGACCTGGGCCATACCGTAAAGCTTCGAAAAGTCGCTCAAGACGCCCTCGTCTTGAACTTTGCGCACGAGGGACGACATGTAGACCTGCTGGTTGCTGATGCGCCCCAGGTCGCTTCCGTCGCCGACGCCGTAGCGGGTGCGCAGGAAGGCGAGGGCGGTTTCACCGACCAGAGTGTGCGTGCCGGCGCTGGGCAGATCCAGCCCGGTAAAGCGATCAAAGATGGGGCCGTCGATGCACACGTCGACGCCGCCGACGGCGGTGGACAGTTGCGCAACCCCGTTGAACGAGATGGCGCCGGCGTACGGCACTGTCAGCCCCGTCAGTGCCTCTACCGTCAGCACCACGCAGTTCAGCTCGCCGGCTGACCATGCAGTGTTGATGGGCTGAGCCGACATGGCTCGCGAAGGGCGGCCGCCATCAGGGTCGGGGCACGAAGGAATCGGTACGACCAGGTCGCGCGGAATACTGACCACAACGGCCGACTGCTGGTCTTCGGCGACGTACAGCAAAATGTTGACGTCGTTGAGTGTGGCGCCGTCGCGGTCGCGGGCATCTGATTGCCCCGGCTCGTTATCGATGCCGACCAGCAGAACGGCGAAGCCGCCCTCCCACTCGCCGACGGTCGGCAGAAGCCGTTCTGCTTCCCCGTCAAGCCCCCGCAGTTCGACCACGTCAATGTCGGCGTTGATCTGGGCCAGAGTGATCGCGCCGACTGACACGGTGCTCACCAGCACGACGGCCATCGACGCGGCGGCCACGGCCAGAATGGTCTTCCACGCGCGCGACCGGCTCAGCCGGCCGTGGCGCACCGGCGCCGTGGGCAGTGACCGTATTGCCCTGTCACGCACCGGTTCGCTCATGAGATTCCCCTCGCCAGGAAGACGTGCTGTTGTGAAGCGGAGGGCGTGGGATTCGAACCCACGAGACATTGCTGCCCACCAGTTTTCAAGACTGGCTCCATCGGCCGCTCGGACAGCCCTCCTTGGATATCAGTCTCTTATCGTAACCGACGCAGCCGCGAAGCCCGACGACGATGGGGGGTTAGAGCGTCGCGAGGGCTTGAGCTAGGCCGTCAGCAGTGTCGCGGGCAGTGGTCTCAGAGGCCACCGCGACCACCTCGGGTGGCGCCTGCCCCATGGCGATAGCGCGGCCTCCCTGCTGCACCGTCCACGCCAGCATTTCGATGTCGTTGCGCCCGTCGCCGACAGTGACCACGTGCTCGCCGTCGAAGCCTAAAGCCAGCCGAACTCGTTCCAGGGCCGTCGACTTATTGACTCCGTCGGGTGCAATATCAAGCCAGGCCGTCCATCCGACGTTGTAGCTCACCTGGTGCAGGCCCATCAGTTCGACGGCGGCAACAAACTCCGCCATGGCGTGGCTGGGTGAGATGACGACAACGCGCGTGGCGGCCTCATTGCACAGTTGTTCGAAGGGCACCTCTTCACTGATCGCACCGAGGGTTCCGTCAGGAAACGAGCCTGAATACCGGTAGAGGCCCGTCTCGTCTTCGACGGCGTAGTTCGCGTGGGTCAGATGCGGGCGGATACGCAGCAACACCTCGGTCGGATTAAAGGTTTCTACGTGATGACGTCGGTACCCCGTGGGCGCACTCGGGTCACGCTTGAGCAAGATGGCACCGTTGGAGGCGACCACGTACGCCGGCGTAATGTCGAGCCGGTCGAGCACTGGCAACGTCATCGCGACCGAGCGGCCGGTTGCCAGCATGACCTCGTGGCCTGCATCCCGCAAACGATGCACTTCACGCACCGCCGAATCGGGAAGGGTGCCGTCTTCGTGCAAAATGGTGCCGTCAATGTCGAGGGCGATTAGCTTGCGAACGAAGCCCGGGGTGGTCGGAACCGCGGCGGCGGCGGAATCGATGGTCATATGGTGGGCTCCAAAATCTCAAGGCCGCGCAGGTAAGGTCGCAGCGGTTCGGGCACCAACACTGATCCGTCGGCGCGCTGATGGGTTTCGAGCAGGGCAACCAGCCACCGCGTGGTTGCCAGGGTTCCGTTGAGGGTTGCGACGGGCGTGGTTTTGCCACCCTCTCCGCGGTGGCGAATATCCAGGCGCCGTGCTTGATAGGTGGTGCAGTTGCTGCTGCTGGTGAGCTCGCGATAAGCGCCCTGGGTGGGCACCCACGCTTCAACATCGAACTTACGAGCGGCACTAGAACCGAGGTCACCCGCCGCAGTGTCAATGACGCGGTAGGCGAGGCCAAGCGAGCTCAGCATGCTTTCTTGCAGGGCCAGCAGGCGCTCGTGCTCGGCCTCGGCATCCCCCGCATCGATATAGCTGAACATTTCAAGTTTCTGAAACTGGTGCACGCGAATGATGCCGCGGGTGTCTTTACCGTAGCTACCGGCTTCACGGCGATAACACGTCGACCAGCCGGCATAACGCAACGGGCCGGCCGAAACGTCGATGATCTCATCGGAGTGGTACCCGGCGAGCGCCACCTCACTCGTACCGGTCAGGTAGAGATCATCGTCGGGTAGGTAATAGACCTCATCGGCGTGAGCACCCAAAAATCCGGTGCCGCGCATGATCTCGGGCTTGACCAGGGTGGGCGTGATGAGCGGCGTGAAGCCGGCGTCAAGCGCTGTGTCGAGCGCGTAGTTCATGAGGGCCAGCTCGAGACGGGCGCCGACACCTTTCAGAAAGTAAAAGCGTGACCCCGAAACTTTGACGCCGCGGGCGATGTCGATGGCGTCGAGCAGTTCACCGAGCGCCTGGTGGTCCCGCGGCTCAAAATCGAAGGTCGGCTTGTCACCCACCTCGCGCAGTGTGACAAAATCTGCCTCTCCACCCTCGGGCACACCGTCAATAATGACGTTCTGGATACTGCCCGCCACCTGCACAAACCGCGCCTCAGCCTCACCAGCCGCAGCCTGTGCACGCTTCACGTCGGCGGCAAGCTGCTGGGCCTGCGCGACCAGGGCGGCTTTTTCGTCTTTGGGCGCGGCAGCGACCTGCTTGCCGAAGGCGTTTTGTTCGGCGCGCAGAGATTCGAAAGCCGCGATGGCGTCACGCCGCTCGCGGTCGGCGACGAGCGCCTCATCAACAAGTGCCGGGTCTGCCCGCCGAGCCTGTTGCGAGCGCCGAACCACGTCAGAATTCTCACGCAACAGTTGGGGGTCGATCACGCTTCTAGTCTGCCACGCGGTGCGTCTGCCCCGCCGCGCGAAGGAAGTTTGCTCGGCATTGCGAGCGCCCGATGCCCTAGCCTGGCCGCATGAGCTCACCCAGCGGTGCGGCTTCGGTCAGACGAGTCGCTGTGATCGTGAATCCGACCAAAGTCGATATGGCCGCCCTGCGCGCAGTCGTTGTGGCGGCGCAGTCACGTGCAGGCTGGGCGCCATCACTGTGGCTCGAAACCACGGTCGATGACCCTGGTCAGGGCCGAGCCTGCGAGGCAATTGCGGCGGGGGTCAGTGCCGTTCTCGCAGTCGGAGGTGATGGCACGGTGCGAGCCGTCGCCGAAGGTCTACTCGACTCAGCGATACCCATGGTGTTGGTTCCGACCGGCACCGGTAATCTGCTCGCCCGCAACCTGGAGCTGCCACTGGGCAGACTCGCCGACTCGGTTGCCGTCGCCGTCTCGGGAGTAGACCACGCCATCGACGTCGGAGTCGCCGCCATCACGCGCGAGAACGGCAGTACCGAGACCCACACCTTCGTCGTCATGGCCGGCATCGGCCTCGACGCGAAAATGATCGCCGCGACCAACTCCACACTGAAAAAGCGGGTGGGCTGGCTGGCCTACGTCGAAGCAATCGCCCGCATCATGCGCAGCGTCGACGCCGTGCGGCTGCGCTACACCCTCGACAACGACATCGAACGGTCCACCACCATTCACACGCTGCTCATCGGCAACTGCGGCACGCTCCCCGGCGGGGTCATCATTTTGCCCGATGCGCGCATCGACGACGGGCTGCTCGACGTCGTCGCTATGCGCCCCAAAAACGTGTGGGGTTGGATGCGCGTCAGCTACGCCGTGGTGTGGGAAAACGGCGTGCTGCAACGCACCAAAGTGGGCCGCCGCATCATCGCCGCCGAC
>Ga0222708_1000235_pt1 | contig 15277 bp, 13 predicted proteins | sample AntAcemetage1576_FD_179806 | JGI IMG/M metagenome (GOLD analysis project Ga0222708, IMG submission 179806) | Saline water microbial communities from Ace Lake, Antarctica - #1576 | ecosystem: Environmental > Aquatic > Non-marine Saline and Alkaline > Saline | place: Antarctica: Ace Lake... | reverse complement strand
ATTCCGCACCTTGCCGCCTTCCCAGCTCTCTGCCCACCGCATCCCCAGCCTCGATCGGTCCCGAATAAGGCCGCTCGCACAACTCGGCCGCAACACGGGACCGATCGAGGTCAATCGCGTACCTCAGACCCCGAACCTCGTGCCGTGCAGATGCCACACGCACAAGCGCTGGTGCCACGTCCTGCACCTTGATCGGTCCCGCACAAGACCGCTCGCACAACTCGGCCGCAACACGGGACCGATGGACGTCGTTCGGGCACCTCAGGCCCCGAACGTGGTGCCGTGCAGATGCCCCACGTGTGGGCACTGCCGAAACATCCCCGGCGCGCAGCACCCCGCCGGCCGGCGCCTAGCCCCGCAGCCCAACTCCCAACTCCCAACGCCCAAGGCCCAAGGCCCACCGCAACACCCATCGGTCCCGAATAAGGCCACTCGCACAACTCGGCCGCAACACGGGACCGATCGAGATCATTTGGACACGTGCCACCCCATAGCGTGGTGTTCGGCGGCAAATCGTGGAGCCGTGCAACACATAGTCAGGTCGTGCAACACGTGGCAACAGAGTGCAGCGAAAAAGGGGGTGTCGTGCAACTAGAGGATGACGCCGAGCGTCGTGGGGGCATCCCGCCGCGGGTGATCGCGTGGTTTGCCGACAACGCGCGCGACCTGCCGTGGCGACGTGACGGGTTCAGCGCCTGGGGCACCCTGGTGAGCGAGTTCATGTTGCAGCAGACTCCGGTGGCGCGTGTGATTCCGCGACTTCAGCAGTGGCTTGCTCGGTGGCCGAGCCCTGACGCGTTGGCGGCTGACTCCCCCGCCGAAGCGGTGCGCGCTTGGGATCGCCTCGGCTACCCCCGCCGAGCTCTCCGCTTGCACGCTGCGTCCGTCGCAATCAGCGAGAACCACGGGGGCGTCGTGCCTGATGAGCTGGATGCTCTTCTCGCCCTACCCGGAGTCGGCGACTACACCGCGCGCGCCATTGCGGCATTCGCGTATGGCAAGCCGGTACCCGTCGTGGACGTGAATACTCGCCGGGTGATTGCCCGCGCGGTGAATGGGTTTGGTGAGGCTGGGCCTCCTCGTACGCGCGTGGACCTCGCCGCGATGCAAAGCCTGCTGCCGGTCGATCCGGCGGGGGCGCGGCAGTTCAACGCGGGCGCGATGGAACTCGGTCAGACTATCTGCACTGCGCGCACGCCCCAGTGTGATGCGTGCCCGATCGCCGACCTGTGCGCGTGGCGAACTGCGGGATACCCCGAGTACGACGGGCCGGCGGCCCCGCGTCAGCCGCGTTTCGAGGGCAGCGACCGTCAGGTGCGCGGGCTGATCATGCGCGAGTTGCGGCTGAGCGACGGAGTCGTGCCCGCCGATGTCATCGACACCGTGTGGCCGGATGCTGCGCAACGAGAACGCGCTCTGGCAGGTCTGCTCGCCGACGGGCTCGCACGCGGCTCGGCTGCGACTGGCTTCGAGCTACCCCACTAGGCCCGCGCGAGTAGAAGGGCGAGCGCAGATCGGTATCATGGCATTGCCGCGGTTATCAACCTCGACGATGACGCCCACTGACCCGACGCCCACACGGACCCCGACGAAGAGGACACCATGAAGACCGAAAAGTTCGGCCGCGTTGAGAAGTTCATGGTCGGCCTGTTCGGCACTGTCGCCGTACTCATTGTTGTGCCGGGTCTCGTGCTTGTCGCCATCTCGATCTTCTCTAACGGCTCGATCTACCTGTCGCACTGAAGCTTTGATGCAACGAAGCTCTGAAGCTCTGATGCACTGATGCTCTGATGCACTGAAGCGCGAGCGGACCGCCTCGCTAGGGCGCAGGCAGCCTCGCAGAGGCGCGGGGCGCCGCGTTGGCCTAGGTGTTGACCGCGCCAGTCTGTTCGTCTGGCTCAGCAGCATCCTCGGCAGCCGCTTCCGCGGCAACGGCAGCCGCAGCAGCCGCCGCTTCCGCCTCGAAGTCGCGGGGCTTCACGTACGGGTCGGCGTCGCCGGCGTATTCCGCCGTCATCGCCAGCGTCTCTGTCTCCGCGTCGCGGTCACGAGCTTCGCGCAGCAGCGCTTCGATCGACGCGGCGTTTTCGGGAATACCGTCGAGGATGAACTCAATGGTCGGAGTGAGGCGGGTGTTGAGGTTGCGCCCCACTTCGGTGCGCAGCAGTCCGGTGGCGGCTTTGAGCGCCGCCGCACTGTCGTCGCGCTCTTGCTCGGTGCCGAGCACCGTGTAGAAAATCGAGGCGTGCTGCAGATCGCCCGTCACCTGCACATCGGTGATGGTGACGAACCCGAGCCGAGGGTCACGCAAACCTTTGTCGAGTCGCTGCGCGATGACCTCTTTGATACGGTCTGCGACCTTGCGAACGCGGGGGTTGCCTGCCATGTGCTGCTCCTGCCTACTGAGAATGGTGCTGAGGGGGGATGCCGCGGCCGCTCCCGAGAGAGCGGCCACAGAATTCCCGACGTGCGACCTGCGACCTGCGACCTGCGACCTGCGACGTGCGACCTGCGACGTGCGACCTGCGACCTGCGACCTGCGACCTGCGAAGTGAAGGCAGAGTGCCCGCGAGTCACACGCGCGCGGCGCGGGAGCCGCTAGGCGCGCACCTTTTCCTTCATTTCGATGGTTTCGATCTCGTCGCCCAACTGAATGTCGTTGAACTTGCCGAGACCGATACCGCACTCAAAGTCGGTGCGCACTTCGGTGACGTCGTCTTTGAAGCGACGCAGCGATTCGATGGCGAGGTTGTCGCCCACCACTACGCCGTCGCGGATGACGCGCGCGGTGGCGTTGCGGGTGATCGTTCCACTGCGCACGATGACGCCGGCGATGTTGCCCACCTTCGACGAGCGGAAGATCTCGCGAATCTCGGCGACGCCCGACTGCACTTCTTCGAACTCGGGCTTGAGCATGCCCTTGAGCGAGTTTTCGATCTCATCCAGTGCTGCATAGATGACCGAGTAGAAGCGAATGTCGACGCCTTCACGCAAAGCACGTGCACGGGCCTTCGTGTCGGGGCGAACATTGAATCCGACGATGATCGCGTTGTCGATCGTCGCCAGGTTGACGTCGCTCTCGGTCACCGCGCCAACACCACGGTGGATGATGCGCAGCTGCACGCTGTCATCGACCTCAATCTTGAGCAGTGCTTCTTCGAGGGCTTCGACAGCACCCGAAACGTCACCCTTGATGATGAGGTTGAGCGATTCGACTTTGCCGTCTTCCAGCGCCTTGGTGAAGTCTTCAAGGCTGATGCGCTTGCGCGCCTTGGCCAGCAAGGCGTTGCGCTCGGCCGCTTCACGCTTCTCAGCGATCTGCCGGGCGGTGCGGTCATCGTCGGTGACGATGAACGTGTCACCGGCTCGCGGAACGCGCGACAGACCCTGAACCTGCACGGGGCGGGCGGGGTAGGCCTCGAGAACTTTTTCACCGTTCTCGTCGAACATGGCGCGCACGCGGCCGTACGCGGTTCCGGCGACGATCGCGTCACCGACGCGCAGCGTTCCCGCCTGAATGAGCACGGTTGCGACAGCGCCACGACCCTTGTCGAGCCGTGCCTCAATGGCAACACCGCGAGCGTCGCGAACTGGGTTGGCGCGCAGGTCGAGACCAGCGTCAGCCGTCAACAGCACGGCGTCGAGAAGCTCGCGAATACCGAGCTTCTGCAGGGCAGAGACGTCCATGAACATGGTGTCTCCGCCGTACTCTTCGGCGACGAGGCCAAACTCGGTCAGCTGCTGACGCACCTTGGCCGGGTTTGCACCCTCTTTGTCGACCTTGTTGACGGCGACCACGATGGGTACACCGGCTGCCTGGGCGTGGTTGAGTGCTTCAACCGTCTGCGGCATGATGCCGTCGTCAGCGGCGACAACGAGAATCGCGACGTCGGTGACTTGAGCGCCTCGAGCACGCATTGCCGTGAAGGCTTCGTGGCCGGGGGTGTCAATGAACGTGATGGCACGCTCGTGACCCTCGTGCTCGGTCCACACCTGGTAGGCGCCGATGTGCTGGGTGATGCCGCCGGCCTCGCCCGCGACAACATTTGCCTCACGAATGGCGTCGAGCAGTTTCGTCTTACCGTGGTCGACGTGGCCCATGACGGTGACCACGGGCGGGCGGATAACGAGGTCTTCTTCGTCGTCTTCTTGATCGAGGTCGATATCGAAGCCTTCGAGGAGCTCTTTGTCTTCATCTTCGAGCGACACGATTTCGATGCGCCAGCCGAGTTCGCCACCGAGAACTTCAAAGGTTGCGCCGTCGAGCGACTCGGTCGCCGTTGCCATCTCACCGAGGTGAAAGAGCACGGTGACGAGGTTGCCCGGGGCGCAGCTCATGCCGCTGATCGCTTCAAGCTTGTCGGCGAAGTCGGTGATTGACGCACCCTGACGCAAACGCACGACAGTCTTGCCATCGCCGCGGGGAACACTGACGCCGCCAACTGACGGGGCCTCCCGCATTTCAAACTCTTGCCGCTTCGTGCGCTTCGACTTGCGGGCTTTTGACTTGCCACCACCGCGACCGAAGGCGCCAGCGGTTCCGCCGCCGGGTCCGCGGCCGCGACCGCCGCCGCCACCGGGGCGGGGGCCAGCGAAGCCAGTGCCAGGTGCGCCACCAGGGCCGCCAGGACCACCGGGGCGGAAGCCGCCCGCGCCGGCCGGACGACCGGGGGCTCCGGTGCGCTGCTGGAACGGTGCGCGGGGTCCGCCGGGGCGGCCAACACTCGGTGCACCTGGGCGCGGAGCGTCAGCTCGGGGTGCGCTGGGGCGCGGAATAGCGCCGCCGCCGGGGCGAGGCATGCCCTGAGTTGAGGAAAAGGGGTTGTTGCCGGGTCTGGGCGTGCCGGGGCGAGCCATTCCCTGCTGCGAGGCGAAGGGATTGTTGCCGGGCCGTGATTGGCCAGCTGCCGCGGCGGGTCGCGCAGGCGTGTCGCCATCGGCGGCAGGCGCGGCGCGAGGTACGGCGACGGGTGCCTCTGGCTGTGCGGCCGGTTCGGGCTCCGCAGCCGCGGGCGCAGGAGCGGGGGTCGGCGCTGACGGCTTGGCCGGAGCCTTCACGACAACGACCTCGGGCGGCTTCGGCGGCACGATGCCCTGCGCTTCCAGGGCGGCACGCAATTTGCGCGCTACCGGAGGCTCAATGGTCGACGACGGACCTTTGACGAATTCGCCGAGCTCTTTGAGCTTCTCGAGGGCGACCTTGCTTTCGATGCCGAATTCGCTAGCGATTTCGTGCACGCGTGGTTTTCCAGCCACAATTCTCCTGTCTGGGTCTACACCCAGGCAGGGGCAGACCATTAGTTCTGGACGGAACTCATTTCGAGCCGCTCATTAGTTGTCCATAAGCCGATCAGCCTGTTCTCTGGTGACTCTGATGTTGTCTGTGGTTTCTGATGCTGTGTGGTCTGATGACGCTGATATCTCTGTGATCCCGATGACGCCAGCGGCATTATCGGCTTCGATCAGGGCCAAAACTGGCCCCGCGTCGAGCGCCCCCTCCACCCGTAATGCCCGGGCGAAGGCCCGCCGCACAGTGGCGGTGTTGACGCAGTCGCGAGTGCGATGCACCCACGCGCCCCGCCCCGATAGCCGGGCCCGGGCGTCAACCACGACCACTCCTTCGCGCGCCACCACCCTCATAAGAGAGGATTGTGGTGCGCGCTGGCGACAGCCGAGGCACGTTCTGACGGGTTCCATGTTACCCCTTGCCCTAGTCCTCCATGACTGAATCAGGCTGAATGTCGATCTTCGCGCCCGTCAGCTTCGCGGCAAGGCGGGCGTTTTGGCCCTCTTTGCCGATGGCCAGTGACAGCTGATAGTCGGGCACAAGCGCCCGCACAGCCTTCGTCGTCGGGTCGATGACGAACGCGCTAGTCACCTTCGCCGGTGACAGTGCGTGCGCGACGAACGTGGCCAGATCATCGCTGTGGTCGACGATGTCGATCTTTTCGTCGCCCAGTTCAGCGGTGACGGCACGAACACGCTGACCGAGTTCTCCGATGCAGGCGCCCTTGGCGTTGACACCGGGTTCGAGTGACCGCACGGCAATTTTTGTGCGGTGACCGGCCTCACGAGCCAGCGCGGTGATTTCGACGATGCCGTTTGCGATTTCTGGAACCTCGAGTGCAAAAAGTTTGCGCACCAGCGACGGGTGCGTGCGGCTCACGGTGATCTGCGGGCCTTTCAGGCCTCGAGAAACGCTGGTCACATACACGCGGATGCGGTTGCCGTGCGTGTACTGCTCGCTCGGCACCTGCTCTTCGGGCGGCAGGATTGCTTCGACAGCGCCCAAGTCGATGTGGATCATTCGCGGGTTGGGGCCCTGCTGAATGACACCGGCGACAATGTCGCCTTCGCGCCCTTTGAACTCACCCATCACCCGCTCATCGCCAATGTCGCGCAAGCGCTGGTTGATCACCTGTTTGGCGGCAAAAGCTGCGATGCGGCCGAAGTCGTTGGGGCTGTCAGGCGATTCGCCGATCAGCATTCCTTCGTCGTCAAACTCGGGCACAAACACGGTCACGTGGCCGGTCTTACGATCGAGCTCGACGCGCGGCTGCGGTTCTTCGGCGTCGCGGGGCTCGTCGCCGTCAGTGTGCTTGAGGTAGGCGGTCAGAATCGCCTGCTCAATGATCTGCACGAGCTCGTCGAACGGAATTTCCCGCTCGCGTTCCATCATCCTCAGGATGCTCAGGTCGATGTCCACGTAGGAGCCTTCCGCTATTCGGTTGAGGCTGCGGGGCCGACCGTGGCCCGCGCAGCGCGAACCTCTACGTTACCCGACCAAACGACCGGGCACTTCGTGCAGAGCGAGGTCGATTTTCTCTCCGGTGCGGCGATCCCAGAACTCGACCATGCCCTCGGCTGCGCCGCGGCCCACTACGACAATGAGGGGCACTCCGATGAGTTCGGCATCGCCGAATTTGACACCGGGTGACACTTTGCGTCGGTCGTCGTAGAGCGTGTCGTGGCCGGCAGCATCCAGTTCGCTCACCAGGGTTTCGGCGACCTCGTAGGCAATGTCGTCACGGCCCGCAGCGACCACGTGCACGTCAAAAGGTGCCACCGCCCGCGGCCACAGCAGGCCTTTGTCGTCGTGGGCGTTTTCAGCGATCACGGCAAGAATGCGGGTCACCCCGATGCCGTATGAGCCCATCGTGACGGTCACCAGTTTGCCGTTTTCGTCGAGCACTTTGAGCCCGAGCGCTTCGGCGTACTTGCGGCCAAGCTGAAACACGTGCCCGATTTCCATGCCCCGCGCAAGCTCTACGGGGCCACTGCCATCGGGTGCCGGATCCCCTGCGCGTACTTCGGCGATGTCGGCGCGGCCATCCCCCACAAAGTCGCGGCCGGCGACCAGGTGGTAGACGTGCTTTTCGGTCTCGTTGGCGCCGGTGATCCACGCCGTGCCGTCACCGACGCGGGGGTCGAGCAGAAAGCGGATGCCCGTCGTCGACGTTTCGCCGAGAACAGGGCCGCTCGGGCTCCACGGGCCGATGTAGCCCTTCACGAGGCCCTTCGCCGCGGCAAAGTCTTCGTCAGTTGCCGGCTCTACGCCGGCGGGTGCGAAGGCCACTTCGGCGCGCTTGAGGTCGACCTCTCGGTCACCGGGAACACCGACGACAACCAACTCGCGCGTGCCGTCGGCGTGGGTAAGGCGCAGGACGACGTTCTTGAGAGTGTCGCCGGCCGCCCAGGGGCGATCTTCGCGCGGATACTGCTCGTTGGAGAGTGCGACAAGGGTGGCGATGGTCGGGGTAGCCGGTGAGTCGTGGATGACCGCCGCCGGTTCGGCGGAAAAGTCAACCGGCTCAGAAACTGGAGTGCGGTATGCCTCGACGTTGGCCGCGTACCCGCCGGCGTTGCGCACAAAAGTGTCTTCACCGATTGGTGTGGGGTGCAGAAACTCTTCGCTGCGCGAGCCACCCATTGCGCCGGCATCGGCTTGCACGATCACGTATTCGAGCCCCAGGCGAGTAAAAATGCGCTCATAGGCGTCTCGCTGGGCCTGATAGGCAATATCGAGCCCCGCATCGGTGACATCGAATGAGTAGGCGTCTTTCATCGAAAACTCGCGCCCGCGCAGCAGTCCCGCACGCGGCCGAGCTTCATCGCGGTACTTATCTTGAATCTGGTAGAGCGCCAGGGGCAGGTCTTTGTAGCTGCCGTAGAGGTCTTTCACCAGCAGGGTGAACACTTCTTCGTGGGTGGGCGCAAGTAGGTAGTCGGCCCCGCGGCGGTCTTGCAGCCGAAAAATGCCGTCGCCGTACTCTTCCCAACGCCCGGTCGCCTCATACGGTTCGCGCGGCAGCAGTGCCGGAAAGTGGACTTCTTGCGCGCCCGCGTTTGCCATTTCTTCGCGGATGATCCCCTCGAGCCGCCGGCGAACCTTCAAGCCCAGCGGCAGCCAAGCGAACACCCCCGGCGCCTGACGGCGAATGTAGCCGGCACGCACCAGTAGACGGTGGCTGGCCACCTCGGCATCGGCGGGGTCGTCGCGAAGGGTGCGGAGAAAAAGCTGCGAAAGGCGCGTAGTCACCGGGCAAGACTACCGGGGTGAACGCGGGTGAGACGTCGTTGCGCTAGCCGGCGGTCACCACTTCGGGCGCACCGATCGGAGCGTTCGGCATCGACGCCGCCAACCGTTTTGCCTCTTCGATGAGGGTTGCCACAATCTCTGACTCGGGCACGGTTTTGATGACCTCGCCCTTGACGAAGATTTGACCTTTGCCGTTGCCGCTGGCAACGCCCAAGTCGGCCTCACGTGCCTCACCGGGCCCGTTCACGACACAGCCCATGACGGCCACGCGCAACGGAACGGTCATACCCTCAAGCCCCTTGGTAACGTCTTCGGCCAGCGTGTATACGTCGACCTGAGCGCGGCCACACGAGGGGCACGAAACGATTTCAAGCTTGCGTTCGCGCAGGTTGAGGCTTTCAAGAATCTTGAGGCCCACCTTCACCTCTTCAGCGGGTGGGGCCGACAGTGACACGCGAATGGTGTCACCGATGCCCTCGGCCAGAAGAATGCCGAACGCTGTGGCGCTTTTGATGGTGCCCTGAAACGCCGGCCCGGCCTCGGTGACACCGAGGTGCAATGGCCAGTCACCCCGCTCAGCAAGCTGACGGTAGGCCTTCACCATGACGATCGGGTCGTTGTGCTTGACCGAGATTTTGAAGTCGTGAAAGTCGTGTTCTTCGAACAGGCTTGCCTCCCACACCGCACTCTCGACGAGAGCCTCAGCGGTCGGCTTGCCGTACTTCTTTAACACTCGCGGGTCGAGTGAGCCAGCGTTGACGCCGATGCGCAGGCTGACGCCCGCCGCCTTCGCACGCCGAGCGATCTCACCCACTTGGTCGTCAAACTTGCGAATGTTGCCGGGGTTGACCCGCACTGCCGCGCATCCGGCATCGATCGCCTGGTAGACGTACTTCGGCTGAAAGTGAATGTCAGCAACGACCGGAATCTGGCTTTTTTTGGCGATGATGTGCAGCACGTCAGCATCATCAGTGGTCGGCACGGCAACGCGCACAATGTCGCAGCCGGTCGCGGTGAGCTCAGCGATCTGCTGCAGGGTGCCATTGATATCGGTGGTCTGCGTGGTCGTCATCGACTGCACGCTGATCTGATGATCGCTGCCGACCATGATCTTGCCGACCTTGACCTGGCGGGTCTTGCGCCGCGGGGCGAGCACCTCAGGAACTTTGGGCATTCCCAGATTAACTGCGGGCACGGAAACTCCACTTTCGATGAATCGGCGGATGCATTCAGCACCGCGCAGGGCTTTCGTCAGACTAGAGCACCGGCCTGGGCATCTTGGGAGCCTGCATGCCATGCGCGCGCCCAAAAAGAGGCGGCCGGCGGCAAGCCTCAGAAAAGGTTGACGGGCTTCACAATGTCGGCGTAGATCAGCAGTGCGCTCATCAGGCCCAGCACGATGACGACGGCCAGGGTCACCGGTACCAGCCTTGCCGTGTCGAGCGGGCCCGGGTCAGGCTTGCCGCGCAGTTTCGCGAACCAACGGCGCAGCGACTCGATCAACGCACCGGCAATGTGCCCGCCATCCAGCGGAAGCAGGGGCACCAGGTTGAACACAAACAGCGCCACGTTTAGCGAGGCCAAGAGGCCCACCAAGAACGCCACCCGCTCGACGACCGGAATCGTGTCGATGCTGACAACTTCTCCGGCAATCCGGCCCACGCCGACAATACTGATTGGGCCGTTGGGGTCACGCTCTTCTGGCCCGAACGCTGCCTCGGCGACGTCGATGAGACGCTGTGGAAGGTTCGCAATGATGCCGACCACCGCCGAAACGTTGTCACCGACCGCCGGCAACACTGCCGCAGCGGGCTGTCGCACGGTCTCAACCGCGGGCCCGATGCCGATGAACCCAACCTGCTCGGTGAGTAGATCGCCGTTGGCGCTTTCGGCGATCTGGCCGCCGTCATCCAGCACGTATCGCTCAGTTAGCAGAGGAGTCACCGTCGTGCGCACAGTGGCCTCGCCCCGGGCGACCTGCACGTCGAGTGGTTCGCCGGCGGCATCGCGAACGAGCCCAAGCACCGAATTCCACGAATCGATTCGCGCGCCGTCAATAGACACAATGCGATCGCCCGGCTGGAGGCCCGCCTCAGCGCCCGGGGCCAAGGGGTCGTCGGTGGAGCACTCTTGACGCTCGCTCGTCGCGGGCAAAGCGCATGCGCTCACGCTGCCAAGGGTGGTCGAGGGTTGGGCGATACCAAAGCCCATGAGCACCACTGCGTAGAGCACCACTGCGATCACGAGGTTCATGAACGGGCCACCGAGCATGATGATGATGCGTTGATACACCGGCAGTCGGTAGAAAGTGCGATGCTCTTCGCCGTCGACGACCGTGTCAGCCGAAGCGTCTCGGGCGTCTTGCACGAGGGTGCCGAAGATTGACGTCGATGCTGTGCGCGCAGCCTTGCCGGCTACAGGTGGGTACATCCCGGCCATCGAAATGTAACCGCCGAGCGGCAACCACTTCACGCCAAACTCTGTTTCACCCCGGCGCCACGAAAAAACGGTGCGCCCGAAGCCGATCATGAACTGGCCGACGCGCACCCCGAACAGCTTCGCGGGCACAAAGTGCCCCCACTCGTGCAATGCAATCGAAATGGCCAAGCCAATGACGACGACGACGATGCCGACGAGGTACAGCAGCACAGACTCCACCCCAGAACTGTAGCCGCGGCGGTTGAACAGGTGGTGAGACGCAACTGCGAACCCCACCAAAAGCGAGCTTTACTTTCGACTAGGCTCAGACTTTATGCCGAACCCGACGAACGGCCAGCAAGATTCGACCCTGCGCGACCGCGACGACCCGCGAATCGGCTCACTTGTCGCGGCCCGTTACCGCGTTGAGCGGCTCGTCGGACGCGGAGGCATGGCCAGCGTTTATGCGGCACACGACACCCAGCTGGGCCGCGAGGTCGCCCTGAAGATCTTTCGCCCCGAGCTCGCCGACCGCGACGACATGCGCCGCCACGAGGGCGAAGTTGGAATGCTTGCGGCCCTCAACCACCCCGGCCTGGTGACGCTCTTCGACGCGGTCGCCGACGAAGACGGCGGAGCCGTGCTGGTACTTGAGTTCATCGACGGTGGCGACCTCCGCGCCGTTATAGACGCGGGTGCGATGGCCGGGGTTGATGTGGCCCTCATCGGGGCCGTGATCTCTGACGCCCTCGCCTACAGTCACGATCGCGGTATCGTGCATCGCGACATCAAACCGGCCAACATTCTGGTGCCCACCAGCGGAGCTGGGCACACGGGCGCACGCGCCAAACTCGCCGACTTCGGTATCGCCCGCCTCATCGACGAAACACGTGTGACAGCGGTTGGCTCCGTACTCGGAACCGCTCACTACCTCAGCCCCGAGCAGGCGCTAGGAACAACGGTCGGGCCAGCAAGCGATGTCTACTCCCTCGGGCTGGTCCTCCTTGAGGCACTCACTGGGCAGCGCCCACACCCCGGCTCCGGCGTCGAAACGGTCGCCGCCCGACTTTCCCAAGACCCCACCCTGCCCGAGGGCCTTCGCCCCGACTGGGTTGCCCTGCTGCGGAGCATGACTGACCGCAATGCTGAAGCACGCCCCAGCGCGGCCGAGGCTGCCGACCGTCTCCGCCTTGCCGCCGACGACCCGACCACGGCGATCGCCCTCACCACGGGTGCGTCGCTCGAATCCACACAAAAAATGCCTGCATATTCGCTTACACCTGAGCGCACGACCATGCCCACCGAGGTGCGAACCGCCGCGCACACATCTACTCGAACGGCGCGGCGAAGACCGGTCATCATCGCCGCCGCCGTCGCGAGCGCCCTCCTGCTCACCGGAGTCGGCCTCACACTCGGCCTCCAACTCGCAGCCCCGACCGCCGCGACCGCTCCCACGACAGATCCGCCGGCCTTTCCCGACGTTGGCGGCACAATCGGTGAACACTTGCGGCAACTCCAGCAGAGCGTGGCCCCGTAATGCGCGGCTCACCTCGCAACACCGTCACCACCATCGCCACTGCCATCGTCACCACCGCAATAATCACTGCATCCCTCACGCTGACTGGATGCTCACCAACGAGCACCGCCGACTACTCCCAAGTCGCGGCACAGCTGCAAGAACGGGTACTCGCAGTCTCAGTCGGGGTGGCCGAAGAAAACTGGCAGTCAGCATCAGACAACCTCGATGCGCTCGACGCCGATGTCGCGACGGCGCTCACACGACTGGAAGTCACGCCGGAGCGCGCCGAAAATATCCGCAACGCCATAGACCTGGTGCGCATCGACGTCAACATCGCGCTCGACGAGGCCAATCAAGTTACGCCAGAACCCCCGATAACTCCCGAGCCAACCCAGCCCGATCCGCCGGACAAGCCCGACAAGCCCGACAAGCCCGACAACGGAGACGACAGGGAGAACAACGAGAAGCCGGACTAGCCCGCGGCACTGCGCTTAATCAGTCGCCTGCAGCACTGCGCTTATTTACTCGCCCTTGGCGATCAACTCGTCGGCTGCGCGCCGGGCCCACGCTTCGGCCTCCAGTACGCCCTCGAGCGTCATCGGGTGGGGCTCGTGCCGGTCGACCACGGCCCGCACCGTGTCAACAATGTCGAGATAGCCGATCTTGGCCTCGTGAAAAGCGTGCACTGCCTGCTCGTTCGCGGCATTGAATACGGCGGGGAAAGTTGCGCCGGCGATGCCCACCTGCTTGGCCAGAGTCACTGCCGGAAAGGCTTCGTCATCGAGTGGAGCAAAGGTCCAGGAGGATGCCGTGCTCCAGTCGAGCGGTGCACCCACGCCCGCGACGCGGTGCGGCCAGTCCAGGCCGAGCGAGATCGGTAGGCGCATGTCGGGTGGCGAGCACTGCGCGATCGTTGAGCCGTCAAAGAACTCAACCATCGAGTGCACGATCGATTGCGGATGAACGGTGACCTCAATGCGGTCGTACGGCACATCGAACAGCAGGTGTGCCTCGATGATTTCGAGGCCCTTATTAACGAGGGTTGATGAGTTGGTCGTAATAACTTTTCCCATATCCCAGGTCGGATGCGCGAGCGCGTCGGCGGGCGTCACGGAGGCCATCTCCGCACGGGTGCGGCCGCGGAACGGGCCTCCGCTTGCCGTCAGCACGAGTCGCCGCACTTCGTGACGTTGTCCAGCCAGCAGGGCCTGCGCAATTGCCGAGTGTTCACTATCAACCGGCACAATCTGGCCGGGCGCGGCAAGCGATGTCACGAGTGAGCCTCCGACGATGAGGCTTTCCTTATTGGCAAGGGCCAGGATGCGCCCCGCCGTGAGCGCCGCCAGCGTGGGCGCGAGACCCACCGAGCCGGTAATGCCGTTCAGCACGACGTCGCAGCTGACATCGCGGACCAGTTGCGCAGCCGCTTCGGCGCCCTGTGCAACATGCTCCACACCGTGCGTGAGCGCCTGCGCGTCGAGCAGTTCACGATTACGCCCGGCGGCGAGCCCCACCACCCGAAAGCGGTCACGATTCGCGGCAATAACGTCGAGCGCCTGCACGCCGATCGAGCCAGTAGAACCCAGAATGATGACGTCGCGCATGGCTCTCATCATGCCCGACCAGGGCCCTGACTCCGGGCTGGCCTGCCTGAGTACTGCCTGCTCTACGAGACGCCGAGAATATCGACGACGAACACGATCGTGTCGTTGGGTCCGATAGACCCGTCAGGTGTTCCACCCGCCGGCCCGTAGCCCAGCGCCGGCGGAATGATCGCAATAACTTGCGAGCCCACGGTCTGGCCCACGAGCGCGTCACGGAAGCCCTGAATCACGCCACTGGTCGGAAACTCAGCCGGCGCCCCGCGCTGCCAGCTTGAGTCGAAAATCTCGCCGGTATTCCAATTCAGGCCGGTGTACTGAACGGTGACGGTTTGACCGTCTTCAACGACAGCCCCGCTGCCGAGAATGAGAACGGCCAAATCGAACTCTGCGGGCGGCTCACCGCCGGGCAACGTAATAGTGGGTGCGCCGTCTTCAGCCAGCTTGATGGTGGGAAAACCCTCGGGAGCCGGCTGAGACTCGCCCTCGGCGCGCTCCAGGGGCGGTGCAGCGGCGGCAACGATCTCGACAACGTCGATGACGAACACCAATGACTCAGAGCCGGTGAGGCTGAGTTCGGGTACGCCCTGCTCGCCAAAACCGTCGGTGGGGGGGATCACGCCCACCAGCCGCGTGCCTGGGGTGCTGCAGTTGAGCAGCTTCGAGAAACCGATGAGTTGCTGGGTGTCGGTGTCGATCGGAAAACGTTCGGTGTTCTCGCCGGTGAACCCGGTGGTGGCCAGCTCGGTGCCTGTTTCAGCGTTGAGCACGGTGTACTCAATCAGAACGGTGTCGCCGTTTGCAGCCGTCTCGCCCTCACCCTCTTCGAGCACTGTGCGCTCGGTGGCGTCAGTGGTCAGCGGGCTGTCGAACTCAATGGTCGGCACACTGCCGAATGCGCCGTCAACAGAAATGGAATCAGAGCCAGCACCTGAGGGGATGCACTCTCCTCCCGCGGTCGACGAGCCGCCGGGCGAGCATGCTGCCAGTGACACGAGCAGTGTGGCAGTGAGACTAAGAGCGAGAGTGGTGGAGCTGCGGCGCACGACGTAATCCTTACGATGAGGCGGAGGCGAACTCGTTATTCTCCCACGCCGTAGCTATGACTGCGCTCTTGGCGCCCTGCGAGGCTTTACTGCGTCGGATGCGCGGCACGCAGCGTGCGCGGTTCGTGCCGAACGGTAAAGGCGATTGAGTTCG
>Ga0222708_1000234_pt1 | contig 15279 bp, 15 predicted proteins | sample AntAcemetage1576_FD_179806 | JGI IMG/M metagenome (GOLD analysis project Ga0222708, IMG submission 179806) | Saline water microbial communities from Ace Lake, Antarctica - #1576 | ecosystem: Environmental > Aquatic > Non-marine Saline and Alkaline > Saline | place: Antarctica: Ace Lake... | reverse complement strand
TTGCGCGTCGATGCCGGTCAGGCGAAGCAGGCGCCGAGTGTGGTGGCCCGCATCCACCACCTTCGGGCGAATGTGCACCTCGGTGCTCGCCCCGTCAGTGGTGATCGCAAGCTCGCCAATGTCGAAGCCGAGACCGTTGAGCCGTTCGACTCGGTCGGTAATGCGCCAGCGCTCTGAGCGGTCGAACGATTCCCAGCCGGTCAGTTCTTTCCACAGTGACCGGTACGCCTCAATGATGCCGGCGCTGGTCTCGATGGCATCAACGTTTTCATCAAGCCGACCGCCGGCTTCCAGGTCGAGCAGTTCGCCGGCGATGTTCACTCGAGCGATTTCGAGGTCGTTCTCACGTTGACCGTTCGACAGGCCGCCCTCGTAAATTTGACCGGTTTCAGCATCGACGAGGTAGGCAGCGAACGCGCCCGCGTCACGGCGAAACAGCGTATTCGACAGCGACACGTCACCCCAGAAGAATCCGACAATGTGCAATCGCACAAGCAACAGCGCCAGGGCATCGACTAGCCGCGTGGCTGTATCGGGGCGAAGCGTCTGCGAGTACAGAGCGCGGTACGGCAGCGAAAAACGCAGGTGCCGGGTCACCAACACAGGTAGTAGAGCCTCGCCGTCGGCACTCATGCGGCCCGTGATTACTGCCACTGGTTCGACGCACGGCAAGTCGAGCCGCTGCAACCTGCGCAGCATGTCGTACTCTCGTCGCGCCATCTCCTCCGTGGTTTCTTTCACTGCCACGACAAAATCGGCCATGTGCACGAAGCGCACCAGGTGACGCGAAATTCCCTTCGGTAGCGAGGCAATCGCGTCGTCGGGCCACACCTCGAGCGGCAGGTGCCACGGCAGGTCAAGCAGAGCCGGATCAGTTAGCGCCGCAGTGATCGAGAGAGAACCGACCATGTGGCGGCTCAGCTCGAAACGGGCTCGCGGTTCAAGCGCAGTCCCGACGTCGTGTCGAACACGTGAACGTGCTTGGGTTCGGGCGTGATGTACACGCGGTCACCGCTATTGGGGTGCATGCGGCCATCGACACGCGCCACAACGTCGACCCGCTGGCCCTGCACCTCGGTCTTGCCGTACAGGTAGCCGTCGGCGCCCAGTTCTTCGACCAGTTCCACCTCGACCAGTAGCCCTTCGCCGCTGGTGCTGACGATCATGTCTTCGGGGCGAACCCCCACGGTGACGCTCGTCTCGCTTGTCGAGGCGAGCACGTCGCGGGCCACCGGCGCGACCGCGGTGCCGAACTTGACGCCGCCGTCGGTGACGTCAGCCGGAAAAAGGTTCATGGCGGGTGAGCCAATGAAACCGGCGACGAAGATGTTGTTGGGAGTCTCGTACAGATCGCGGGGAGAGCCGACCTGCTGCAAAATTCCATCTTTCAAAACCGCGATGCGGTCACCCATGGTCAGCGCTTCGGTCTGGTCGTGCGTGACGTAGACCGTGGTGACGCCGAGTCGACGCTGCAGCGAAGCGATCTGGGTGCGGGTTTGCACGCGCAGTTTGGCGTCGAGGTTTGAGAGGGGCTCGTCCATGAGGAACACCTGCGGCTGGCGAACGATGGCGCGGCCCATGGCCACGCGCTGACGCTGACCGCCAGACAGAGCCTTGGGCTTGCGGTCGAGATAGGGCTCAAGGTCGAGCAGTTTTGCGGCCTCGAGTACGCGGGTGGCTCGTTCATCTTTATTGATGCCGGCAATCTTCAGCGCGAAACCCATGTTCTCGGCCACCGTCATGTGCGGATACAGCGCATAGTTCTGAAACACCATGGCGATGTCGCGGTCTTTGGGCGGAACGTCAGTGACGTTGCGCTCACCGATGAAAATGTCGCCAGCGTTGACCTCTTCGAGGCCAGCGAGCATGCGCAGCGACGTTGACTTGCCGCAGCCCGAAGGGCCCACGAGAACAAGAAATTCTCCGTCACCGACGTGCAAATCGAGCGAATCGACGGCCGGGACGCTCGAGCCCGGGTACAGCCGAGTGGCTTTGTCAAAAGTTACGGTTGCCATGATGGTTTTCTCCTTCACCGGCAGGTACGTGCCGGACGATCCTTCGTGAATGGATGTGCCCTGAGGCACGGCGGGCACCCTCGACCACCTGGTATCAGTATGTCACTGTCGCCGCGACGGTGACGCGGTTGGCGTATCCACAGCGCTTCGACGTAGACTCCGGCGGGGCGCTTTTATGGGCGCCCTTTCCTGTTTTCGGAGGCAAGAGGCCTCCAGCTGAATGAGGTCACATGTCTGTCAGTCGATCTGCGCCGCTGAGACCGTCGAAGAACACCAAGCGCACCCAGGCTCGCGATAAGGCTCGGCAACTTCGGGCGGAACTGCTCAAGAAAGAGTTTCGCGGGCGCGTCGCGGCGCGCAGCGCCATCGCCGTGGCCGTAGTGGCAGTCGTCGCCGTTGTCGCCCTTGTGCTTGTCAATTCAGTGCGCCCCGATCGACCGGGCCCACTGAATATGGCCAGTGACGGTATTCGCATTGGTGCCGGTCTCGTGGCGATCTCGACCCCCGGAGTTGCCGCTGATGGGCGCCCCGTCGCCTCACAAGCGAATGCCGCCGGGGTCGTCGACATCCAGATCATCGTGGATTATTTGTGCCCTATCTGCGGTGAATTTGAAGCTACGAACGGCGAATTTATTCGTACCCTCGTCGAATCTGGGGCCGCCACAGTCGAATATCGCCCGATCGCGATTCTCGAGAGCAAGTCGGCGGGCACCCGCTATTCGCTGCGCGCCGCCAACGCTGCTGCGTGCGTCGCAAACGCAGCCCCAGAAACATTCTTCAGCTTCAATCAGCGGCTATTCGCCCAACAGCCCGAAGAGGGCACGGGCGGGCTCACTGACGCCGAACTCGTGACCATTGCTGGCGCCTCAGGTGCAACATCGAGCGCGGTCGAAAACTGCATTGACGACCTCAGGTTTGAATCGTGGGTTCGTGGCGCCACCGACCGAGCCCAAAACGGCCCTCTCGCCATTCGTAACGCAAAGGTAAAGAACATTCAGGGCACACCCACCATTTTTGTCAACGGCAAGGTTTACGACTATCGATACCCGTTCGAACAGGGCGAGTTCGCCCAGTTCGTGCTGCAGGCAGCCGGTGATGAGTTCTCGACCAACCCGAGCCCCTCGCCCACTCCCACTCCATAGCGGCGCTACGCTGGAGCGGGGGCTCAAGCCCCGGGCCTTCACCGGCCCAAGCCGACTTGGCGCAATTGGTAGCGCACCCGACTTGTAATCGGGAGGTTGTGAGTTCGAGCCTCACAGTCGGCCCTTTTTTGTTGATTTTCCGGGGTTTTTGTGGCGCAAATAGCCACAGCAGGCCCTGCAACTCACGTTTTGCTCACGCTTTGCCCCCCGGCACGCGAAAAAGACGCCCCCGTCCAGCACGTCGGGGGCGTCTTTCGTCGAAGAAGAATTACGCGTCAAGCGCTGGCACTGAAACCGGGCTTTGCGCCCATACGACGTCAATTTCTGCTGGCCGTCCAAAATAATTCGCATACAGCGTCGACACGCCAGCGCTGTGTCCCAGCAGTGACGCTGTTTGTTCCGCGCTCAAGTTTCCTGATGTCATCGCAAGCGTTGCGAACGTAGCCCTCAGGTTGTGTGGAGTCAGCAATGCCGTGGTGAGGTGCGCGCCACGGACGGCCCTCCACGAGCGCCGATAGTCCACTTGGGCGACGGAGCCGGTGACGTGCACCCTCGGGCGGGCGCGCTAGACCGTGCTATCGAGGTGCCACACTTTGGCCACGATGCGCCAGCCGTCGAGCCCATCGACGAATGACAGTTGGTCAACGAAGCTGCTGTCGAGCACTCGCAGGCGTACGCGCACCATCGCGGCCGTGTCGCTCAGCCAGTCAACGACGATGATCTCGTCGTCGCGGTCTTGACCGACGGATGCCGGTGACGGACGATTCGCCACAACTTCGCGCCAGGCGGGATACGGGTCGACAGTGATGACGCCTTCGTCAACGTCGAAAAGAGAGCCTGCCGGGTGGAAGACGCTGTCGAGCAGCTCAATATCGCACGTGTGTAGCGCGAGAAAGTAAACGCGGACGGCGTCGAGAAGTTCTGCAGATCGGGGCATAGTGAATCCTCTCAGCGCTCGGTTGCCCGAGGCAAACGGGCTGCCTCATCCCTGAATCGCTGATCAGCCTGGTCCTGGGGAGATTGGTCGGTGCTCATCATCAGAACCGCCTTGATCGTCGGAATCCCCAGGCCCCGGACAGTTGAGAGATGCTGGCCAAGAGATACCGCGTGCGCATGTGTAAAAGTGTTATCTCCACGTGATCGTGAATCACTGAAGTCATGGCTTGCGTGGTCAAGACCGTCAAGAAGTGGCTTCGTGTCACTGTGGTACTGAGCCTCAGAGTCGGCCCCCATACCTGCGACTCTGCAGAACTGTTTTCTGCCCGCACTGAATGCTGGCCGCTGCGCGCTCACTAGTTGCGCGCCGCCCCTCGCAAGCTCCGCTCCTTCTGCGCTGTCGCGTGGGCACCGGTTCCTCCTGCGCCGACGGTGACGTGAGGGAACGTTCGCTTTGCGACCATGCTCTTTTCGCGTATGAGCGGTCGGGGAATAGCGTTGAAGACCGCAGCCGGGGGGTTGTGGCAGTACATCATTCGGGGGAGTAGTACATGTTGCGATCGGTCTACACGGCAGGTGCATTGATAGCCGCATTGGTCGTCACACTCCCTTTTATTGGTGAAGGCTCAGCTACTGTCTCGACGGCCATGGCCGCGGGGGTCAATAGCACTGCTCCCGTCATCACCGCGAGTGGCGTTCGCACGTCACCGATCGACGCCGCGATGACTGTGGCCGCAAACGTCAATGGCCGGCCCGCTGTACCGGCCCGTTCGGCAGCTGCCTCGTCTTCTTCGTCTACCTCTTTATCGTCCGCGTCCAAGAAGGTCTCGGCACGTCAGGGTAAGGCCCGCGCTACTGCGGGGACCTCCAGCACTCCCTCGACGCCGCCCACCTCTGCTTCGGCGGCGCCTGCTGCTCCGGCACCAGCGGCACCTGCTGCTCCGGCTCCCGCTGCCCCGGCACCTGCGCCAGTGGCTCCAGCACCAGCGGCACCGCCGCCTGCGCCCGCATGTGCTTCGGCTGTCGGCGGGTCTGCCCCGGGAGCCCCGAGCCGGGTCTCAGCTGGCGGCATCGCCGGTACCAGCTCGGCAGATCTGCAAGGGTTCGCTTCCGCGTACAACGCCATTCGGGTGGCGAACTGCCTGCCCCCCGTGCCGATGGCAAACTTTCGCTACGACAGCTGCATGGAAGATCGCCTGTTCTGGATGGCCGAAGACCCCAGCCTTGACCCGATGAGCGCGTGGGGCCACATCGGCTCGCAGCGCAGCGACGGCGTGCCCAGTGTGGGCTGCGACGGCAACCTCGCCGGCGGTTCCGGAAACTCGGGCGCGAGTGTCGCGCAAAAGTGGTGGGATTCCAGCGGGCACCGCGCCTCTCTCTACAAGCCCACGTTCACGGGTAGCACTGCCGGTGTGTGCATCCGTTTCGCGATGACGCACGGGGGCTTGCCTGCTGAGCCGATCGAGTTCACCCGCGCTGCCGCCCGCTGGGGCAACTGCTAGGCCACGTGCGCTGGTTAGGCTGGTCTTGCTGGGCGCCATGATGGCCCCTGAAAGGACTCGCTTGTGAGCACTGCACTGCGCTGGGGAATTTTGGCCACGGGCAACATCGCCCGATTGTTCACGCGAGATCTCCTAGACTCCGGATTCACCGTGACGGCGGTCGGTTCGCGATCAGAGCCTGCAGGCATCGCCTTTGCGGCAGAGTTCGGCATCGCGCGTGTTCATGGCAGCTATGAACAGCTTGTGGCCGACCCGGAGGTCGACGCGATTTACGTGGCCACCCCGCATCCGTATCACCTAGCCAACGCCCTGCTGGCAATCGACGCCGGCAAACACGTGCTCATCGAAAAACCTCTCACGCTGAATAAAGCCGAGGCTGCGCTGATTGCGGAGCGCGCTCAGCTTCGCGGCGTTGTGGCGATGGAAGCCATGTGGACGCGCTATCTGCCGCACATGATTCACCTGCGAGCACTGTTAGCCGCCGGCGCGATCGGTGAGGTGCGCACAGTGATCGCCGACCACACCCAGTCGCTACCCACTGACCCCGATCACCGGTTGCAGAACCTCGCACTGGGTGGTGGTGCGCTGCTTGATTTGGGCGTCTACCCGGTGTCCTTTGCCGTTGACGTGCTGGGCATGCCAACGAGCGTGCAGGCTCACGCCGCTATGACTGCCACTGGCGTCGATAGGCAAACAGCGATGATCTTCGGTTACGACGATGGCCGGCAGGCCGTCTTACAGTGCGCGCTTGACACGAGCGGCCCGAACCGTGCTGTGGTGCTGGGCACGGCCGGCGCGATTGAACTTGACCGCGTCTGGTACACCCCCACTCGGCTCACCCGGTACGACGCAGACTGGGCGGTGGTTGAGAGGTTCGAGGAGCCCGTGGCGACTCGCGGCATGCAGTTTCAGGCCGCCGAACTCGAGCGTCGCGTGGCCGGAGACCCACCCACCTCTCTGCCCTTGCAGGAGTCGGTCGCGATCATGGGCCTGCTCGATGAGGTGCGCGCGCTGATTGGCCTGCGGTATCCGGGCGAGATGACGACATGATTCGCGCCCTGCTGATCATCGATGTGCAAAACGATTTCACCGAGGGCGGGGCGCTGGGCGTCGACGGCGGTGGGGCCGTTGCCGCCGCGATCACCGCGCATCTGGTGGCTCATCCCCGCAGGTATGGCGTCGTGGTTGCCTCCCGTGATTGGCACGACGCTGACAACGATAATGGCGGCCACTTCGCGCTGGATGCTGCACCCGACTTTGCTGGAACCTGGCCCGTGCACTGTGTTGCGGGCACCGACGGCGCCGAGTATCACGCCGCGCTCGACACCGCGCTCATCGACATTCACGTGCGCAAGGGCCAGGGGGTGCCGGCCTACTCCATCTTCGAGGGGAGAACGAGCGAGGGCCGTAGCCTCGCCGCCGCCCTCGACGACCTGAATGTCACCGCGGTCGACGTCGTCGGCATCGCCACTGACTACTGCGTGCGTGCCTCAGCACTGGATGCGGCAGCAACCGGCCGACCGGTGCGCGTTTTGAGCGACCTCGTGGCGGGAGTCGCTGCCGACAGTAGTGCAGCCGCGTTGACCGAGCTGGCCGCAGCGGGCATCGCGGTCGAGCCCGCTTAGCCCCCGCCCGCCCACCCCGCGCCCTCCCCGCGCCCTCGTTGCCACACAGAATCCGACGTTACACACGCCCTCAGCAGTGTGGCATGTCGGAAACGGTGTGAGTTTCTGGAGGGGCCACCCGTAGCCACCGCTCGGCAGCGCCAGTTCAGACGAGCAGCTGGTGCTTTGCGAGCTCGCGGTACAGCGGCGTGGAGGCGACTAGTTGGCTGTGCGTGCCGACTCCGACAACCTGACCGTGGTCGAGCACCACGATCTGGTCACTATCGACGACCGTCGAGAGGCGGTGGGCGATGACGATGAGTGTGCGATTTTCGGCGACCGCATCAATGGCGAGCCGCATGAGCTGCTCATTGGCACCGTCGAGTGACGAGGTCGACTCATCCAGCAGCAGGATGGGCGGGGCGGCTAGCAGCGCGCGCGCGATCGCGAGACGCTGGCGCTCGCCCCCTGAGAGCATCACGCCGTCTTCGCCGACCTGCGCGCCGAGACCGCGTTCGTCGCGGTCGAGCACTTCGCCAAGGTTGACCGACCGCAGCACGGCGACGCACTGCTCATCGCTCGCCTCGGGGCTGCCGATGAGCAAATTGTCGCGCAGAGTGCCTGCGAGCACGGGAGCATCTTGTTCCACGTATCCGATGCGACTGCGTAGTTCGTGCCGGTCGAGCGCTTTAATGTCGGTGCCGGCCATGCGGATTACGCCCTCCGTAGGGTCGTAAAACCGTTCGATGAGCGACAGGATGGTGCTTTTGCCCGCACCGCTGGGCCCGACGAGGGCGGTACGCGAGCCAACTGGCACCTCGAACGAGACTCCGCGCAAGACGGCGCGCGCGGCGGTGGTTGTCGAGTCTTCGGCGCGGGCGGCATCCGCAGCCTGCTCATCCTCTGTCGTGCGGGCCGATTCGGCGTAGCCGAAGCGCACGTTGTCGAACGCGATGGCAGCATCCGAGGCGATAGTGGGCTGGGGGATGATGCCCGCATCTGATTCGGCTTCGCTGGGCAGGTCGATGATTTCCTGAATACGACCGAGTGCTCCGAGCGCCGAGTTGACGCTCGTGATGGCACCAAACGCCTGGGCGAGCGGCCCGATGAGCAGAAACAGAAACAAGATGAAGGCGATCAGCTCTGAGATTCCGATGGATCCTGAGGCGACACGGTACCCGCCGACGCCGAGTACCACGAGAAACGAGACCTGTAGGGCGATGGACGAGATCGGCACCACCAGTGCGGAAATTTTTGCCACTTTGATGCCCTGTTCCCAGGCGCCGACGGCGTTCAGTTCGACCGCGGCGATCTCACGGTCGGTCGCGTTGGCGGCGCGCACGGTGCGAACGCCCCCGATGGCGCGTTCGACGGCGGCGGCCAGATCGCCCACGCGCTCCTGCGCTTTTCTACTGGCGATGCGGATGCGCTGCGACAGCACGACGACGGTCACCACCGACACGGCGATGACGAGAACGGTGAGGCCCAGCAGCAGCGGATCGATGACGAGCATGGCGATCAGCGCGCCGAGGAAGGTGAGGCTGCCACCGATCGCTTCGACGAGACCCTGGGTGAGCACAGCGCGTAGCAGTGTGGTGTCGCTGCCGACGCGGCTAACCAGATCGCCGGTGCGGCGCTCGTCAAACTCAGCGATGGGCAGGTGCAGCATGCGGCGAACGAGAGCCCGGCGGCTGCTCAAAACGACGCCTTCGCCGGTGCGCTGCAAGAGGTAGTGGCCGAAACCGCTGAGCAGCCCCGCCAGCACGACCAGACCGACGAGAACGGCAACCAGCGGCCCGAGGTCTCCGCCTGCTTCAACCACGGTGATGACCTGGGCCACCAGCAGTGGCTGCGCGAGCGACGCACCCGCACCCAGCACGCTGATGACGATCACCCACGAGAGCACCCTGCGGTGTTCCAGCAGGTAGGGCATGAGCTGGCTGAAAGTGGCACGCGGGCCGTCGTCGTCGGGGCGGCCAAATCGGCGGCTGGGGCGTTGGGTGGTGGTGCTCATGACTCCATCTTCGCTGACCCCTACTCTGCGTCACCCGAGTGCGCGGTCTAAGCTCGTCTCCCGTGCCCCAGCCCGTCATCATTGCCCGTCAGCTCACCAAGACTTACGGCGACTTCACCGCCGTTGACGGAATCGACTTTGAGGTGGCGCCGGGCGAATCGTTCGGCCTGTTAGGCCCCAACGGCGCCGGCAAGTCAACGACGATGCGCATGGTCGGGGCAGTGTCGACGCGCACCGGCGGCGACCTGAATATTCTCGGGCTCGACCCGAACAACCACGGGCCCGACATCCGATCGCAACTGGGTGTCGTGCCACAGCAAGACAACCTCGATCAAGAGTTACGGGTGCGCGACAACCTGCTGGTCTACGGGCGCTACTTTGGCCTGCCCCGCAGCGTTATTGCCGAGCGGGCTGATGCGTTGCTCGACTTTGCGCAATTGACTGAGCGGGCGAAGTCGAAGGTTGACGACCTGTCGGGGGGAATGAAGCGCCGTCTGACGATTGCACGGGCGCTGATTAATGAGCCGCGCATCCTGCTGCTTGATGAGCCGACCACGGGCCTTGACCCGCAGGCGCGCCACATTCTCTGGGATCGCCTGTTTCGCCTGAAAGAGCAGGGCACAACGCTCGTGCTGACGACCCACTACATGGATGAAGCCGAACAACTGTGTGACCGTCTCGTCGTGGTTGATCAGGGCCGCATCATGGCCGAGGGGTCACCCGCGGCCCTCATTCGCGAGTATTCCAGCCGCGAGGTTCTCGAGGTACGGTTCGGTAGCGACCGCAACGCTGAGGCCGCTGAGCGCATGGCCGGCGTAGGCGAACGACGAGAAGTGCTGCCCGACCGCATTTTGGTCTACAGCGACAACGGTGAGGCGACACTCGAAACCATTACACAGATGGGCCTTGTGCCGATCACGTCTCTCGTGCGCCGCTCAAGCCTCGAAGACGTCTTTTTGCGCCTCACCGGTAGAACGCTGATCGAATGACCGCCACCCCGCCAACTGATTCGCTGCGGGATGCTGCAGCTCAGCATCCCGACGCCAAACGCGCCCTCGCCGGGGGTGTCGCGCCGCGCCGCTGGGGTTCGTGGTACGTCGCTGAGCATCGCATCCGCGCCATGAAGGGCTACGCGGGTGACGCTCTGTTTCAGAGCTTGGGCAACCCTCTCATCTACCTTTTCGCGCTCGGGGTGGGGCTCGCGAGCCTCGTACCGCAGGGTATCGGCAACGTTACCTACCTGCAGTTTGTGGCGCCCGCGCTGATGGCGACGGCGGCGATGACGGTGGCCGCCAACGAGACGAGTTACCCGATTTTGATGGGGTTCAAGTGGAACCCCATCTTCTATGGCATGAACGCCGCACCCATCACGGGGGCGCAGATCGTGAACGGCATGATGATTCACATTGCGTTGCGCATCGTCGTGACCGTGTCGATCTACTTCGGCATCATTGTGCTGTTCGGCGCCGTGCCCTCGGGTCTTGGCTGGCTCGCTATCGGCGCCGCCACTCTCACCGGCATGGCGATCGGTCTGGTCATGGCGAGCTACACCTCAACCATCACCGAAGACAAAGGCCAGATGGCGATGCTGCAGCGCTTCGGCATCACGCCGCTGTTCCTGTTTTCGGGCACCTTTTTTCCACTCGAGCAGCTGCCGGTTTACCTGCAGCCGATCGGCTGGATCTCGCCGCTGTGGCACGGCACCGAGCTGGGTCGCGTGTTCAGCTACGGCTCCGCCGAGCCCGCGTGGCTCACCGTCACCCACGTGGCCTATCTGGTGACCCTCATCGTCATCGGCCTGTGGGCGACTCGACGCCACTTCTCGAAACGGCTGAACAAGTGAGCGCCGTGCCAACTGCGGAGTCGAGCGTCGAGCCGACTGCTGAGCCGACCGCGTTGCAGCCGCGTCGCAGCGCGCTGTACGCCGGTAACACGCATGCGGTCATCCATCGCGGCCTGCTGGCAACCCGCAGCACCAACTACCTCGTCGTGCTCAGCGGGTTCTTTGAGCCGGTGTTCTACCTGCTCTCGCTCGGTATCGGCTTCGGGGCGCTCGTTGGTTCGGTGCAGACTTCGACCGGTGCCGACGTGTCGTATGCGGCGTTCATTGCACCGGCACTGCTCGCCGTCTCGGCCATGAATGGCGCTGTGTACGACTCGACCTGGAACGTCTTCTTCAAACTCAACTATTCGAAGCTGTACCAGGGCATGCTCACCACTTCGCTCGGCCCACTCGACGTCGCCCTCGGCGAAATCTTCTTGGCACTGTTGCGCGGTGCGATGTACGCCGTCGGGTTCATGGTCATCATGCAGGCCTTCGGACTCAATCTTGCCTGGACAGCCCTGCTCGCCTTGCCCGCCGTGTTGCTCATCGCGTTTGGTTTCGCGAGCCTCGGGATGGCCATCACGAGTTATATGAAGACCTTCCAACAGATCGAGTGGGTGAGTTTCATCATGCTGCCGATGTTTTTGTTCTCAGCGACGTTTTACCCGATCACGGTCTACCCCGAAGCCATTCAGTGGGTTATTCAGGCGTTGCCGCTCTGGCACGGCGTCGAGTTGATTCGTGGGCTCACCACCGGCGCCCTCAGCCCGATGATGTTCGTGCACGTGGGCTACTTCGTCGTGATGATTGCTATTGGCATCATTTTCACGACGAACCGATTGCGGGCGCTGTTTCTCAAATAGGCCCGAGCCGCCGGCATCTAACTGCGGATACCCTGCAGCACGCGAGCGGTTGCGAGCGCGGCCTCAGCCGCCTCAGCACCCTTGTCTTCGATCGAGCCGGGCAGGCCAGCGCGGTCGAGGCCCTGCTGTTCGTTCTCGAGCGTCAACACCCCGAAGCCCACGGGCTTGCCGGTGTCGAGAGCGACCCGGGTCAATCCGTCGGTCGCCGCCGAGCTCACATACTCGAAGTGGGGCGTGCCGCCCCGAATAATCACGCCGAGCGCGACCACCGCATCCGCCCCTGCATCGAGGGCCGCCCTGCTGACCACGGGCAATTCGAATGATCCGGGTACGGCGTACTCGACGATCGTGGCACCGGATGCTTCGAGCACCCGCCGCGCACCCGCCTTCAAGCCTTCGCTGATGACGGTGTGCCACTGGCCAGCCACGATCGCGATGGTGAGGCCGGTGCCGTCGATGCTGAGTTCGGGTGATCCTGCGCCGCTCATGCGGTCTTCCCTTCAATCGTGCCAAAAATTGGAGCATTTGCGATGCTGTCAGGCAGGCGGTGACCCATGCGGTCTCGCTTGGCGCTGAGGTAGCCCTCGTTGTCGTTGCCCACCCCCACCACGAGAGGTACCAGAGCGCTTACCTCGATGCCGTACTGGGTGAGTTGGCGCTGCTTTTCGGGATTGTTGCTGAGCAACCGCACCCGCGTCACTCCGAGGTCGTGCAGCATGCCACTGGCAGCCTCGTAATCGCGCGAGTCGGCGGGTAAGCCCAGGGCCAAGTTGGCATCGAGGGTGTCGTAACCCTGTTCTTGCAGTCGGTAAGCCCTGAGCTTGTTGATGAGGCCGATACCGCGACCCTCGTGGCCGCGCATGTACAGCACGGCACCGCCCTGGCGTTGAACGACATCGAGCGCTGCGTCAAGCTGCGGGCCGCACTCACACTTGAGCGAGCCAAACGCTTCGCCCGTGAGGCACTCAGAGTGCACGCGCACGATCATGTCGTCGTGGGGCATCCCGCTCACGATGGCAACGTGGTCAGCCCCGGTCTTGCGGTCGCGGTAGGCGCGCATCGAAAACGGCCCGTGCGTGGTCGGCACGGTCGTTTCCACCTCGAAGCTGACACTGCTCGGCGTTGCGGCGGGGGAGGCGGGCGTTTGGGTTACAGCAGCGGCACCCGATTCGAGGTAGGCCAGCAGATCGACAATGGTGATCACCACCACGTTCTCGCGCTCGCCGAATCGAATCAGTTCCGGCAGGCGCATCATCTCGCCGTCATCGGCGACCACTTCACCGATCATTGCGACGGGCCGAAGACCGGCCAGGCGCATCAGCTCGACGGCGGCTTCGGTGTGTCCGGCGCGCTCGCGCACGCCCCCATCAACCGCTCGAAGTGGCAAAATGTGACCGGGACGAATGAGGCTTGTGGGAGTCGACGCCGGGTGCGCCAGTGTGCGCAGTGTGTGCGCGCGGTCGCCGGCACTGATCCCCGTGGTGACGCGCTCGGCGGCATCGATGCTGATCGTGTACGCGGTGCGCCGGGCATCCTGGCTGTTCGGCACCATGAGGGGCAGATCGAGCCCATCGGCGATCTCGTTTGTCATCGGCGCGCACAGAAAACCGCTGGTGTGCCGAACTGCCCACGCAAGCCACGCCTGTGTGGCCAGCTCGGCGGCCATCACGACGTCGCCCTCGTTTTCGCGACCCTCGTCGTCAGCGACAAGAATCGGCCTGCCCTCGCGCAGGGCAACGAGTGCCTGGGGAATGGTGCCAATACTCATGAGTACGCCTCCGCGTTGGCCGGGGTGTTCGCGCCGAAGCGCACCAGTCGTGCCACGTGGCGGGCCAAAATGTCGGTCTCAATGTTGGCCGTGTCGCCCACCTTCTTGCGGCCGAGCGACGTCACCGCCAGGGTTTCGGGAATCAACGACACCTCGAACCAGTCATCTCCCGCGGCGCTCACCGTCAGACTGACACCGTCGACGGCGATCGACCCTTTGTCAACAACGAGCGGGGCATGGGCGGGCTCAAGCGAAAAACGCAGTACCCGCCAGGTGTCACTCTCACGCACCTCGAGCAGGGTTGTGGTGCCGTCAATGTGGCCCTGAACAATGTGCCCACCCAGTCGGTCGCCCACAGAGGCTGCCCGTTCGAGGTTCACCGGCTCGCCCTCGGCCCAGTTGCCGAGCGTGCTCATGGCAAGGGTTTGCCCCATGACGTCGGCGGTGAACCAGTCATCGCTCTGCTCGATCACGGTCAGGCACACCCCGTTGACTGAGATGGAGTCGCCGTGCGCAGCATCGCTGACCACGAGGGGGCCGCGCACGGTGAGTCGTCCGGCGTCGCCAATGGTTTGCCAGCGCACAATTTCGCCCAGCTCTTCGATAAGTCCAGTGAACATGGGCTATGCCTCCGATGAAGGGTCAGGGTGGGTGGCGCTCGCCGGTGTGGCGCGCGGTCGGGCAACAACCAGTAGGTCGTCGCCCAAAGTTTCGATGTGGTGAATGCGCAGCGTACGAGCCTGCGACATCGTTGTGATACCCAAGTCGTCCAGCGCCATGCGTGGCCCGCCCAGCAGCAGGGGCGCCAGATAGACCAGTACCTCGTCGGCAAGACCCTCGCGAATAAAGGCGCTTGCCAGGGTGGGCCCGCCTTCGACGTACAAACGACGGATGCCGCGCTCGTGCAGTTCGTGCAACGCCGTCGGCAGGTCACGGTGACCAATTTCGATGAGGCCCGCCGGGTGATGGTGCAGTCGGGCGTCAGCCGGCACGGGCGTTTTGCCGAACACGACGGGAATGGGCTGGTGGGCCATGAGCTCACCGCCGTCGCCACGAGCGGTGAGAGTGGGGTCGTCGGCCAGAACGGTGCCCGTACCGACGGCAATTGCATCGTGCACCGCACGCTGTTCGTGAACGCGCTGGCGGGATGCCGTGCCAGTGATCCACTGGCTGGTGCCATCGGCAGCGGCGGCCCGACCATCGAGAGTCGAGGCCCACTTGACGGTGACGAAGGGCCGCCCCAGTCGCGTGCTTGTCAGCCACGGGCGCAACAGTTCGGCCGCCTCATCGGCGAGCATGCCGCCCGTCACTGCAATTCCGGCAGACCGGAGTCGATCAGCACCACCGCCTGCGACCTCGTTCGGGTCATCAAGCGCGTACACAACACGCGAGATGCCGGCGTCGATGAGGGCTTGGGCACAGGGCCCGGTGCGGCCCGTGTGGTTACAGGGTTCTAGTGTGACCACCGCGGTGAGGCCGGCACGGTGTGCGCCAGGCTCGCGCGGCAGGTTGCCGAGAGCATCAACCTCGGCGTGAGCAGTGCCAGCGCCGCGATGCCAGCCCTCGGCGACGAGGACGCCGTCGGGGCCGAGGATGACGCATCCCACCTG
>Ga0222708_1000233_pt1 | contig 15295 bp, 13 predicted proteins | sample AntAcemetage1576_FD_179806 | JGI IMG/M metagenome (GOLD analysis project Ga0222708, IMG submission 179806) | Saline water microbial communities from Ace Lake, Antarctica - #1576 | ecosystem: Environmental > Aquatic > Non-marine Saline and Alkaline > Saline | place: Antarctica: Ace Lake... | reverse complement strand
TAAGATTATCTTCTATAGACGTAGCTGAAGTAGACAATACCTTGCTACAATTGATCCTGTATGAAAAACGTCTTATGCCGCATTTTCATATAAGTCTGCAGTCTGGGGATAATATGATTCTCAAGCGCATGAAACGTAGGCATAATAGAAACCAGGTAATTGATTTTTGTAATTTGGTGAGAAAGTATAGAAAAGATGTAGCGTTCGGCGCTGATATAATTGCTGGATTCCCAACAGAAACAGAAGAGATGTTTACTAATAGCTTGAACCTAATAAAAGAATCTAAGATACAATATATCCATGCGTTCCCATATTCTGAACGAGATGGCACACCAGCTGCTAGAATGCCTCAAGTAAAACAACACCTAAGAAAAGAACGCACTAAGGCCCTGATAGAGCAAGGCAAAATAGAATTAAGTGAATTTAGTAAAAAATATGTTGGACAAACTGTCAGCGCACTTGTAGAAAAAAATAACGTTGGAGTGATGGAAAATTTTCTAAAAATTTACATATCTGAAAATGTACCTCAGAATAATATAGAGAATATCTATATTTCTGATTTTGTTGATAATAAGCTTATAGGTAAGATTGTTAGATGAGTTGGTTTAGCAGATTAAAAGAAGGTCTAAAAAAAACCTCTGAAAAGATCTCAGAAGGGATATCAAATATTGTTACTAAACAGAAGCTAGATGAAAAAACCCTTCTAGAGCTCGAGGAATTACTTATATCTGCAGATCTTGGAGCAACAGCATCACAAAAAATCATACAAGAACTATCTAAGTCTAAGTTTAATAAGGAAGTGGATAGTCTAGAGATAAAAATAGAATTACAGAAAATCATTTCTAAAAGAATCAGTAAATCAGCTGGAGAGCTCAAGATAGATGGGAAGCCTCATGTAATACTTATGTGTGGAGTTAATGGTAACGGAAAGACGACTACTATAGGTAAATTAGCATCCAAATTCAAAAAAGACGGAAAGATTATTACAATTGGAGCTTGTGACACATTTAGAGCCGCAGCACTAGAGCAGTTAGAAGTTTGGGCAAAGCGAGCGAAAGCAGAGATGGTTTCTGGACCGGAGAACTCTGACCCTGCTAGCGTTGCCTATAAATCTCTTGCAGCTGCTAAAGAAAACGGAAGCGATGTATTATTTCTAGATACAGCAGGAAGACTTTCAAATAAAGCTCATCTAATGGAAGAATTAGCAAAGATAGTGAAAGTATTAAAGAAAATAGATTCTGATGCTCCACACGATTGTATTTTGGTTCTAGATGCTACTACAGGACAGAATGCAGTAGCGCAGGTAGAAAGCTTCAAAGAAACTGTGAACCTAACAGGATTAATCATAACAAAGCTGGATGGATCTGCAAAAGCAGGAATATTAGTAGAGTTATCTGAAAAATTTGAGTTACCAATATTTGCAGTCGGAGTTGGAGAATCCATTGATGATTTGAATTCATTTGTTCCAGAAGATTTCGCAAAGAATTTATTAGGGCTAAAATAGAAATGACAAAATCACCTACGATAATAGTAATTGGTAATGAGAAAGGTGGAGCAGGAAAAACCACCACCGCAATGAATATCATAATATCCTTATTATACTTAGATTTTAAAGTTGTAAGCATAGATACAGATGTTCGTCAGCTATCACTAACTAGATATATAGAGAATAGAGTAAACGTTATAGATAAGATGAAGTTAGACATACCACTGCCAACTCATTACAGAATTGATGCTAGAGAAAATGAACCAAAAGAAGAAAGTACTCAACTGGATAAAATAATAAATAAAACATCCCCCGATGCTGATTTCATAATAATTGATACTCCAGGAACCAACAACCATCTATCTAGATACTCTCACTCTAAAGCAGACATAATAATTACTCCAATTAATGATAGCTTCGTTGATATAGATTTACTCGCAAACATAGATGGAGAAACTTTAAAAATCATAAGACCTGGTATATATAGCCAAATGGTTTGGGAAGAGAAGATAAATCGTGCTAAAGAAAACAAGAAATCCATAGATTGGATTATAGTGCGTAACAGGATAGGATCAATAGACACACGCAATAAACGTAACGTAGAAAAGGTTATATCTTCCCTTTCAAAGCGCATTGGTTGCAGGCTTGCATCTGGATTTGGTGAAAGGGTTATATTTAAAGAATTATTCCTCCAAGGATTAACTCTTCTAGATATAAAGAATAAATCTATAAAGCCATCAATCACTATGAGTATGTCTCACATTATCGCAAGACAGGAATTACTATCACTATTAAGCGCATTGAATATAGAAGCAGTAAACCAGAACATTAAAGCATCTGTCTTATAGAAATTGTTCATTTTTTACTTCTACAAAGCCCATTGCATAAGAAAGACCCTTAATATATAATCCATCAGTACACCACTATAATTTGAAACATCATGATTATCGGAATCGGAACTGACTTAGTAAAAATTTCTCGAATAGAAGATTTATATAAAAAATTTTCTGATAAGTTTTTAGATAGGCTTTTAGCAAAAGAGGAACAAGCTAAGTTTAAAGAAATGAATAAAATAAAAGGAGTCAAATACCTTGCAAAGCGTTTTGCTGCAAAAGAGGCATTAGTAAAATCACTTGGTACTGGTTTTAATGAGAACGTTCATTTAAAAGATATTGCTATAAATAATGATGCAAAAGGTAAGCCTTACTACTATATCAGCAAAAAATTAGACAAATATATACAAAATACTCTTCAGATAGAGAAATATTCTATAAACTTATCTATTACAGATGATAGGGAATATGCTAACGCAATTGCTATAATAGAAAAAATAAGTTAATGACACTTTTATCAACATTGCCTACAAATCATATAATACATTTCACCGGGATAGGTGGAATTGGAATGAGTGGGATATGCGAAATACTCCATAGCATGGGATATAAATTGCAAGGCTCAGATTTATCCTCTAACGGCAATACAGAAAGATTAGAGTCTCTTGGTGTAAAAATATTCCGTGGACAAAAAGGGGAACAAACAAAAGGAGTTTCATTTCTTGTGAAGTCATCAGCAATAAAAGATAACAACCCAGAAGTGATATATTGCAAAGAAAATAATATACCAGTGATTTCAAGAACTGAAATGCTTGCAGAGCTTATGTCTCTCAAGACTTCAATTGCAGTTTCTGGTACACATGGAAAAACAACCACCACATCGCTCATTGCGGCAATATTTGAAAAAGCAAATATGAGCCCTACTGTAATTAATGGTGGTATAATAAACAACAAAGGAACAAACGCATATGTAGGTAAAGGAGATTTTTTAATTGCAGAAGCAGATGAATCCGATGCTACCTTTATAAGGATCCCCTCAAAGATAGCAGTAGTAACAAATATAGACCCTGAGCATTTAGATTTTTATGGATCTTATGCAAATCTAAAGAAAGCATTTAGAACATTTATTTCTAACCTGCCATTTTATGGTTTCGGAGTTCTGTGCATTGACTGCCCAGAAGTCAAAAAATTATATGAAGAAAATAAAGATAAAAGAATAATTACTTATAGTATTAAATCTAAGGATGCAGATTTATACGGACATAACATAACACATACGGATTGCGGAAATAAATTTGATGTTACACTTTCGAAAAAACTAAATTTTACTTCAAAAAAATTAAAAGGCATTCAACTTCATGTTCCAGGAATTCATAACGTACAAAACAGCCTTGCTGCGATTGCAATAGCTATTGAACTTGAGTTCAAAAAAGATGTGATTTTAAATGGATTTTCTGACTTCAGCGGCGTAAAAAGGAGATTTACAAAAGTTGCTACTCATGATGGGGTCAGCATCATAGATGATTATGCACACCACCCTACTGAAATAAAAGCTACTCTTGAAACTGCGAAACAAGTCACAAAAAAAACTAAAGGAAAGATTGTGGTTATATTCCAGCCACATCGTTATTCTAGACTGCAAAATCTGATGAGTGAGTTTTCAGAATCTTTTAAAGATGCAGATATTATATATATTGCAGATGTGTATTCTGCAAATGAAGAACCTATACCAGGAGTAGATAATAAATCTCTTGTAGAAGAAATAAAAAAACATAAATTTAATGATAATGTTCGATCTTTAAATTCAAAAGACGATATACCAAACATCCTAAAAGAAATCTGCAAAGAGAATGATCTATTATTATTTTTGGGAGCTGGAGATATCACTAAATGGGCAAATGAACTCCCGGATAAATTAAAAACAAACTAATGGAAGAATTATTAAAAACTTTGCCAGAAGTAAAAGGGCAGTACAGAACAAATGTACAATTATCAAAATCAACATGGTTTCGTGTTGGAGGGAATGCTGCAACACTATTTAAGCCACATGACCCAGACGACTTATCTCATTTCTTAAAAAATATAGATAAAAACACTACTATTCATATTTTAGGATTAGGATCAAATGTAATCATCAGAGATAACGGAGTAGAAGGAGTATCAATAAGGCTTGGTAAAAACTTTACAAATACTCATGTACATGGTGATACAGTCACATTAGGTTGCGCAAACACAGACTACAACATCGCACATTATCTTGCCTCTCAAAAATTATCAGGGCTCGAATTTTTAGTCGGAATCCCTGGCTGCTTGGGTGGAGCAATAGCAATGAACTCTGGTTGCTATGGAGGAGAGATAGCAGATCATCTTGTTTCCATAGAGGCAATTGAGAGAAAAACTGGCGCTCTGTGTATATTAAGTAAAAAAGATCTCAATTTAAAATACAGACATTGCCCTTTGAAAGAAGAATTTATCTTTACCAATGCAACCTTCAAATTGCAAATAATGAAAAGCCAAGATAGAATTAAAGATAGACTCCGAGAGATAACAGAAAGTAGAAACATGTCTCAACCAGTAAGAGAAAGAACGGGTGGCTCTACATTTAAAAACCCACCTGGTGAAAAAGCTTGGGAACTGATAGACAAAGCTGGATTGAGAGGAATGGTTTTAGGTGGAGCAAAAGTTTCAGAAAAGCATTGTAACTTCTTGATTAACACTGGAGATGCCACTGCCTCTGATATAGAAAGTTTAGGAGATTTAGTTCAGAAAAAAGTATTTGATAATTCAGGAATAAAACTAGAATGGGAAATCATTAGGATTGGAGAAAAATGAGAATCAAAACCACAGTAGGAGAAACTTTATCCCCAAAAACCAAAAATGCTAATAATAACATTCATATAGCATTGGTACATGGAGGAATGTCTTCAGAGCGAGAAGTTTCCCTTATGTCACTTGAGGGGTTCAAATCTGGACTGCTTGAGTTGGGTTACAAAGTGACCGTAGTGGATATGGGATATGATATCGCTGAACATATTACTAAAATAAACCCGGATATTGTATTCAATGGACTTTATGGTACGTATGGAGAGGACGGTTGCCTACCTGGGCTACTAGAAATACTAGGAATAAAATATACTCACTCTGGAGTTCTGGGATCTGCTTTAGCGTTCAATAAAGAAGTATCTTTTAAAATATTTGAGAATGTTGGTATTAAGGTAGCTAATTATAGAATTTTATCAAAAGATGAAAATATAAAATTAGACCCCATACCAAGACCTTACGTCATTAAGCCAATTAGCGAAGGTTCAAGTGTTGGAATAGAAATTATATTTGAAGGAGATGATTTTGATTTCTCAAAATACAAATGGAATTATGGCAATCGAATTATCGTACAAGAATATATAAAAGGCAGAGAATTGCAGGTAGCTATATTAAAAGATAAGGCTATAGGAATTTTAGAGATCAAGCCTATGAAAAGAAGATTTTATGATTATGAAAGTAAATATAAAGATGGGATGACAGATCACATAATGCCTGCAAAATTGGATAAACATATAGAAAAAAAAATGTTAGAGCTAGCAGAGAAAGCTCATCATTGCCTAAAATGCAATAACATTAATAGAGTAGAATTTCTTTATGATGAAACAAAAGGAATCGATGGTATATACATTTTGGAAGCAAACTCACACCCGGGTATGACCCCCTTATCAATCGTACCAGAAATTTGTGAGTATTATGGAATTTCTTATAAAGATATATTAAATGAGTTAGTACAAAATGGGCTTAAAACCTAGCACAAAAAACTACTCCAATATTAGATTCCTAAAAAAATTATATAGGAGAGCTTTACAATTACTGATCTTACTAACGGTAATATTTTTAGTTAAAACTTTTGTATACGACAGAAGCTCTATAAAACATTATGTAGATACGCAAACTCAAGAATTCAGCCAAAAACATGGTTTCATTATTGAAGAGATAGAATTAATCGCAAGCAATAACTACTGCCCTATTGTAACTAAAAATACATTTGACCTGTATTTAAAACAGTCAATTTTCCTTATTTCACTGAATAAAGTTATGCAGCATGTAGAGTCATTTGATTGCGTATACCGTTCCAATATAACAAGAATATTCCCTAACAAACTCAAAATAGAAATTATAAACAAAGAGCCAATTGCTATTTGGCAGAACAAGAAAAAATTTGAATTTATCACAAATCGGAATGGACTAATGAAAATTAGAGATACAAAAAATTTAGATGATTTTATTATTGTGACAGGAGAAAATGCTAATTACCGTATAAAGGCATTACTAGACATCATCAAAATAGAACCTTCAATTTTTTCTACAGTGGATAGTGCAATTAGAGTTGGAGATAGAAGATGGGATATAAAATTAAAAAGCGGTGTCGAAATAAAACTTCCAGAGAAAAACCCAGAAATAGCATGGAATAAATATATAGAGTTAACTGATAATCCAAAATTTCAAAGCAAACATCTTAGAATTATAGACCTACGAATTCCAAATAAAATCTACGCTAGATAATTTTTATTTTATAACCTGAAACCTCTAACTCCATCTTACCATGAGCTTCATATTCTGCTATGCGAATTAGTACCTTCCCTACCTTACCAAGACTAGAGCAAAAATTCCCTACCTTTTTATCATTAGAAAAAATCTCCTCACCTATTTCAAGTCCAGATATTTCCTCTGCAGATAAAAACTTAACTAATTTCTTTCTTACAGTGCCTCTATGTTTTGTGCGGGCAGTATTTTCTTGCCCCATATAACATCCTTTATCAAACGATATAGCATTGAATTCATCTAAACCAAATTCCAATGGAAAAGACCTTTCACGCACCATATCTTTATGCGGCTCAGGGATAGTATATTCATATATTAATTCATCATATCTTGATGATATTTCTCCTATATTATCAACATCTGAGACATAAGATCTAAAACCAAGCCTATCATCTCTGGGATCTTTACAAGAACGTTCATCTAAAGATTTATTAGTAGAAATAATCTTATATTTGCCTGAGTAATCTTCTATATGCACATCGCTACGAAGCTTATATAGATTCAATTTTGTAATTATTTCTTTTGTAAAATTAGCTTCATGATCAATTAAGATTTTATCTTCATGCGATTTAATAAAAAAGTCATATAAGAATCTACCTTGTGGATTAAGCATTAATGAGTAAAGCATCTTGCCATTCTCTAACTTATTAATGTCATTAGTGATTAATCCTTGTAGAAAAGTTGCCTTATCTTTTCCTGATACAGATAGGATATTTCTATTATTCAATATTTGAATCTTCATCATCAAACAATTTTAGCGACAACTTGTATTATAGGAATTTTCCTAATTTCTCTATTGAGAATCGATTTAACTTTAGATTTTATAGTTTTTTCAATATCCTCTAAAGCAATTTTTGCCTTCTTATTAGAGCTAATATCCATCATATGGATTGCTAAAGAAACCTGCTCCTGAAGATATAGAATAAACTCTTTATCTTCCTCCTCATCTAAGAACCCAGGCGCTTGAATAATTGGATTCATATGAAGCTTATAGTTTTTAGAGAGAATAAGTGTAACGAAACAAACTCCATCATTTCTCATCATTCTTCTTTTCTTTAAAACTCTAGAATCAGGATGTAATAAATAATTTCCATATACCGCTAATTCACCAGCCTGAACTTTGCCAAGCTTCTGAGGGTTACCTGGAGATATGGATAACACATCACCATTCTCTACCTCTACAGTATTTTCAATACCAATAGATTTAGCAAGTTTTGCGTGTTCATGCATGTGGATATGTTCACCATGCACAGGAATCACAGTCTTAGGTCTCAACAGCTCATATAACCTTGTAAGCTCTTTTCTACCTGGGTGACCAGAAACATGCACAAAGTGATCCTTCTCTGTCATAGTTTCGACTCTAAGCTTTGTAAGGTCATTAAAAACTCTGAATATCTTTTTATCGTTTCCAGGAATTATCTTTGAAGAAAATATAACGACATCTCCAGGTTTTATTTTAATCCTGGGATGAGTACCATTAGAAATCTTTGTAACAGCAGCCATAGGCTCCCCCTGACAACCAGTAGCTATAACAAATAAACTGCCTCTATCATAAGCAGACATATCTTTTTCATCTACTAATGCCGGAATATTCTTCAGATACCCACTAGCTTTTGCAGCTGCAACAACCCTGTGCAAACTACGCCCAGCAAGCACTACCCTTCTTCCACTTTTTGCTCCTATATCAATCAATGATTCTACACGCGCTAAATTCGATGCAAAAGTTGTTACTATTATTAGTTTTTTATAATTAGAAACTAATTCAGTTAGAGATTCTTTTAATTTTGCCTCTGAGCCAGAATAGTCTTCGGTAAACACATTTGTTGAGTCTCCTATGAGAGCAAGTATGCCTTCATCACCATACTTCTTCAATAACTCTTCATCGTTCACCTCACCCACTATTGGATCTGGGTCAAATTTCCAGTCTCCTGTATGGAATATATTACCGTACTTGGTTTTTATCACTAAAGCCTGCATCTCAGGTGCAGAATGGCATAAAGGCACCATTTCAATTTGGAATGGTTTAATATCAAGTTTTCCTTTTGGTTTTATTTGAATTATCTTATTTGGTAGATCTTTAGCAACCTCAGAAAGTTTAGCTCTAAGAAAATGCGCAGTAAAATTTGTTGTATAGATTGGACAACCCAAAGCCTCCCACAAATACTGTACAGCTCCTATATGATCTTCATGTGCATGAGTTAAAACAATACCAACAATATCTTTCCTATGTTTTACGATAAAAGATATATCTGGAATTATTAAATCCACACCTGGTAAATAATCTTCCGGAAATCCGCTACCGCAATCCACTACCAACCACTTACCTTCATAGTAATACAAGTTAAAATTCATTCCTATTTCACCAGATCCACCTAATGGCAAAAATAGCAACTTATCTTTATGGTCGTTCAAATTAAATGTCATTCTTATTTTTATTAAATTTATAAATTTCTAGCAAACCAAATGTAGTTAAATGCTCATCATATACATCTATTGATTCTGTATGCTTGGTGAACAGGCCTCCTAAACCACCTGTAGAAACAACTTTAGAAACTACTTTTGATTCCCTGCGGAGCTCTTCTTTGATATTCTCTATCAAGAAGTTAATCATACCGAGCGATCCATAGAATATACCAGAATGTAGCGTATCTTCAAGAGAAGTTGCAATTACTTTACTGGGGCGCTCTACTTCATACATTGGCAACAAAGCAGCAGCCTCAGTTAAAGACCTCACAGATGTATTAATTCCAGGAGCTATTACCCCTCCTATAAAGTCATTATTTTCTCCTATAACTTCAAAATTTGTTGCAGTGCCAAAGTCCACAATAATAATATTTTTCTTATATTTTTTGATAGCTGCTATGCTGTTAGCTATCCTATCTGCTCCTAATGCCTTTGGTTTGTCGATTTTGATATCAAGATCTATTTCCACACCTTCATCACCAATAAACAGTGGGTTTACGCCTAAAACTTCCTTACACGCAGCAGCAATGGCATTTTTTAAATCTGGCACCACAAGAGCCACCATAATGCCTTCTATATCTTGCCTAGACATCTCTGAATGTATATCTGTAAGCAAATATATGTATTCTTTTTCAGTTTTATATGGCTTTGTTGGAACTCTATAGTTTTTTAATATTTTATCATTCTGATAAATAGCAAGCACAGTATCAGTATTTCCAACATCAATCGTAAGTATCATATTTTTTAATATTAATTGATTAGATATTTTATTCAAACAAACTCCTTACAGAGTAAGAAATGATATTATTAAAGCTCGTTGGGAATATTATAAGAATCACATTAAAGGTTGCAGCAAATGAGCCTATTACAATGTTCTCAACAGAAAATAAATTACCACCTGCTTTCTTTCCAACATCATCAAAATACATTAATTTTATTATTTTCAAATAATAGAAAGCTGAAATCACAGCGGTAACCATAGCAAAAGAAGCAATAAAATACATATTTCCTTTAATGGCGCCATAAATTATATAAAATTTTGCAAGAAAGCCAGCTAATGGAGGGATACCAGCCATGGATAATAATAATATAGCTATACACATAGAAACTATAGGATTAGTTCTTGAAAGCCCCTGGAAAATAGATAAGTCAAAATTTTCTTCTTTATTACCCTGAAGCATTGCAACAAATGCAAATATTCCCAAATTCATAGATAAATAAATACATAGATAAATCAAAGAAGCTTCAACGCCAGCAACATTATATGAAACCAACCCTATTAACAAGAATCCTATGTGATTAATCGAGCTGTACGCAAGCAATCTTTTAATATTAGATTGGAATAAAGCTCCTAATGATCCTATCGTAAGAGAAAGACAGGATACAGAAACTATTACTTGCTTCCACTCTTGGTGCCAAATATCAAAATTTAAAATTAATAATTTTACTAATAAAAATATTGAAGCTGCTTTTGGAGCTGTTGATAAAAAGGCTGTAACAGGAAGAGGAGCTCCTTGGTAAACATCAGGTGCCCACATATGAAAAGGTGCTGCTGCAATTTTAAAGCACAGCCCAGATATCACAAGCACTATCCCCACAATAACCCCCACTGGTACGGGAGCTCCTAAAGAATATTGCTGATGTATAGTCTTTATATAGGAAAAGTTTGTGGTCCCAGTAAATCCATAAATCAAACTCGCCCCATACAGTAAAATAGCAGATGCCAAGGCGCCTAAAACAAAATATTTTAGACCCGCCTCAGCAGAAAGAATGCTCTTCTTATTATAAGAAACAAGGGTATATAAGGAAAGGCTAAGCAACTCGAGTCCTAAATAAAGCGACATCAAATCATTACTAGAAATCATAACCATCATACCAAGTACAGATAGTAAAATAATGATATAAAATTCAAAATTTAGTAAGGATTTCTCTATATTATTATACCCAAGAGAAAGAATGACAGAAGCTATTGTAGCTAGTAGCACAACTATTTTTGCAAAAGAAGTATATTGGCTCGAAACAAACAGAAGATTCAGAGCATATTCCTCTTCAAAAAAATCATTATTCCACAAGAAATACATAGCAAAAACTAGTACCACAACTACACATATCGGATAAATCCTTGGCTTAATGTGTTGATTAAAGAATGACCCCAAAAGAGTAATCAGCAAAACAGATATAGCTATAATTACTTCCGGAATAATATGACTCAAAACTGCTAAATCTAACATCTTGTATTTTATTTAAATGATTGAAAATATATAGCCAGCTCACCCGCCGCAACTTCTGTAATTCCAGTTATTACACTAGGGTAAACTCCAAAAACAATAATAAGCATCAATATTGGAATTAAAACAACCATTTCTAATGCACTTATATCTTCTAGACTATTATTAATACCTTTTCCTAACATGACTCTTTTATATAGGTATAACATATAAACAGCCCCTAATATCATACCTGTAGCAGCAAAGAAAGTGTAAAACTTACTAATTTCATATATTGATAGCAAACTCATAAATTCTCCAATAAATCCACTTGTTCCTGGCAGCGCAATAGATGCAAGTACTAGCACAGCAAATATTATAGCTAAATTGGGCATCCTAGAAGCCACCCCACCATATTTACTTATTTCCTTAGTATGAGTTCTATCCGAAAGCATTCCCACAACAAGGAATAAACCAGCAGAAATCAGCCCATGACTAACCATCTGAAATATAGCACCTTGGATCCCATAAATATTCCCTGAGAAAATTGCAATGGTCACATACCCCATATGAGCAATCGAAGAATAGGCTATAAGTTTCTTTATGTTGGTTTGTGTAAAAGCTAACAAGGATGTGTATATTATGGCAGTCACACTAAGTACAGAGATAAAATCAAAAAAGTAATGACTTGCCTGCGGCAACATTGGCAGTGATAGCCTTAAGAAACCATATCCACCCATTTTCAGTAACACTCCAGCAAGTACAACAGACCCAGCTGTAGGAGCTTGAACATGCGCATCAGGCAGCCATGTATGGAATGGAAGCATTGGCACTTTCACTGCAAAAGATATAAAAAATCCTAGCCAAATCAATCTTTGCACACTTAGGTCAACCTTTGAGAGAATACCAGTCATATCCACCATATTTGCAGACTCAGAAATTTGATATGCATATATTATCGCGATAAGCATAAAAACAGACCCTAAAAGGGTATATAAAAAAAACTTATAAGCCGCATAAACCCTATTCTCCCCTCCCCATATGCCGATAATAAAGAACATTGGAATAAGAACTGACTCGAAGAATATATAGAATAAAATCACGTCCACAGCAGCAAATGCACCCATTATAAGAGTCTGTAGAACCAAAAATGCTATCATGTACGCCTTAAGGCGAAATTTGATGTTATTCCAACTACATAGCACTGATATAACGACTAAGAAATTTGATAATAATATAAAAGGCAGAGATATTGAATCTATCCCTAAATGAAAGTGAATATTATATTGTGGAAACCAGGTGAATTTATTTTCAAACTGATAATCAGCAAAAAGACCTTCAGAAAAATAAAAGTAAAAATACAAAGATATAATAAAGCTTCCAGCTGAAAATACTAAAGCAGTTGTTTTGATCAGTAGTGCATTTTTCTCCTTAGAGCTAAAGAGTAGCAAAATCAGTAAAGCTCCTAAGCTAGGTAAAAATACATTCAAAGTTAATAAAGGAAATTCACTCATATCAATATTGTATAACAAACCAAGTCATTACCAAAATAAAACCTATAATCATTATAGTAGCATAATGATATACAAGTCCTGTCTGCACTTGTCTCACATAGCAAGATAACTTACTAACTACAGATACAGAACCATGTGGACCAAAATCGTCAATAATACGCTTCTCGATTTTTCTTTTACAGAATTCTGCTATGTTTTTGAATACACGAACAAATACAACATCATATATTTCATCTATATAATATTTATTCAGAAGCACATCGTAGATCCACTCAAATTGCTTCTTTAAAGAAACTAGAATATCTTTCTTGTATAAGTATAATATATACGTCATTACGATTGTTAAGATAGCAAAAATACTAGGCAGAGTCTTTACCACTAATGCAATTTCGTGTATTGCACCAAGGTTATTATGCTTAGGCATTATATAAATGGAATCACCCCAGAATTCTAGGGATTGATCTGTAATCTTTAGTAAATACTCACCAACTACTCCTGAGAATGTTGCAGCTACAGAAAGTATTATGAGTGGTACAAGCATAAATTTCGAAGGCTCATGAGCGCTTAAGGAAACAGATGCATTTTTAGCTGGCATGTGGAAGGTCATTATAATCAAACGGAATGAATAGAAAGCTGTTAAAATTACAGTTACAATACCCATGAAATATCCAAAGTCTCCCATCACTGTACCTTTAACCAGTGCTGACTCTAAAATTGTATCCTTTGAAAAGAATCCAGCGAAAGGGAATACCCCACTTAATGACAAAGACCCAATAAACATAAGCACATAAGTATATGGGATCTTTTGTCTAATACCTCCCATATTTCTGATATCTTGCTCTCCACCCATAGAATGAATAATGCTACCGGCCCCAAGAAACAATAAAGCTTTAAAATATGCATGTGTAACAAGATGAAATATAGCTACAGGGTATGCAGACACACCACAAGCTAAAAACATATAACCAAGTTGACTACATGTAGAGTATGCAATAATCTTTTTGATATCGTTTTGAACTAAAGCAATTGTCCCCGCAAAAAATGCAGTAGTACCACCAACAAATATAATCATATCTAAAGCGATCTGCGAATGCTCAAATAACGGCGAGCAACGCACTACTAAGAATACACCAGCTGTAACCATAGTAGCAGCATGGATCAAAGCAGAAACAGGCGTAGGTCCTTCCATAGCATCTGGTAGCCAAGTATGAAAACCTATCTGAGCAGACTTACCCATACAACCTATAAATAGCATTATACATATAAAATCTATCACTCTAAAATTATGCCCTAGTACATATGTGGTAGTGTGTGAGTGATTAGAAACATTTGAAAAGATCTCAGAAAATAATAATGAATCAAAAGTAGTGTATATTGCCAGTAAACCTAGAATAAAAAATACATCTGATACTCGGTTCACTACAAAAGCTTTAATTGCTGCACTACATGCAGATTCCTTCTTATACCAATACCCAATCAATAAATATGAACACAGACCTACTCCTTCCCAACCAACAAACAACTGTACTAAATTATTAGAGGTTACAAGCAGAAGCATAAAAAATGTGAACAAAGAAAGGAATGACATAAATTTTGGAACATTCTCATCCTTAGCCATATATCCTATTGAATATATATGCACCAACGTAGAAACAGCATTAACAACCATAAGCATAACAGCTGTTAATGAATCAGCCTGCAGGCTCCATTCTATTAAAAAACCACCTATATTTATCCAATTGGAAACCAGAATGGAAACTACATTATGCTGGAATATAACATCATAAGCTAAAAATCCAGAAAGTATCCACGATAACATAGATGCTCCTGATGTAATACTCTGCGCTAATCTATTAGATATCTTTTTATAAAAAACACCAACTACTAAAAACGCAAATAAATGAAGAAAAACTATATAACCTAATATCATCCTTGCATCTCATTCATTTCTGCTGCTTCTATATTACCTTTAGTTCGATGGTAAGATATAAGTATAGCGAGCCCCACTGCTGCTTCAGCAGCTGCTACAGTTAAAATCAATATAGTAAAAATTTGCCCAGTAAGGCCTCTCAATGACACAGAAAAAGCAACAAAGTTAATATTCACCGACAACAATATTAGTTCTATAGATATCAGAATAGAAATAATGTTTCTTCTATTAGTGATAATCCCACATATACCAATACTAAATAGCAACGCACTTAC
>Ga0222708_1000232_pt1 | contig 15325 bp, 34 predicted proteins | sample AntAcemetage1576_FD_179806 | JGI IMG/M metagenome (GOLD analysis project Ga0222708, IMG submission 179806) | Saline water microbial communities from Ace Lake, Antarctica - #1576 | ecosystem: Environmental > Aquatic > Non-marine Saline and Alkaline > Saline | place: Antarctica: Ace Lake... | reverse complement strand
GTGCATCCAAGCCCGCGTCAACAGCTTCTTCATATGACTGATGACTTTTGCGTCTATCTGTCAAGAACTATTTTACTTCATTCCATTTGGTATTAGCAAGCTCCCACATTGGTTGGGTAATGGGGGCTAGTTCCATTGCCTGACTTATATCCGTGGGTGAATTTAGACGGTTGTCCTTCGCAATTAATGTGTATAATGCTATGCGCGCGGCTTCAAGTTCATCCAGTTTGCGTTGTGGTACTGCTACCATTTTTTCTGCCATGCTATTTCTCCTAAATGATGTTGGTGGTAACAACCAAACGCCAAAAATATTGGTGCTTGGTTGTTACCACCAACTACAACAACATGCTTAAATGCGAGGCGTAACCATTCACCCATGTCCTCCGCTGTTATATCCATTTTGCGTGGTTTAAGTGGAAAGTTCGCTATGAATACACTAGTAGGTTTCATAACATGCTTAACTTGGTCGAGCATTTCAACTACCATGCTATATGACTGTTGTACGTTTAATACATTAGACGCGTAAACCACGTCATAGGTATTCAACATTGACAGTTCACAATGATAGCGTGGGTCGATGTTGTCACCGAACTCATGTGCCAGACAGTTGTAACCATCTTCCACAAACTTGCGTGCATGGTCAGCTGTCTTGCCCGCACCAAAGTCAAGGATTGTCATTGTACGTTTGCCGTTCTTAAGGTCTACATACTTGCGTACCATTTTGGGGGTGATAGCCTTGTGACCGATAGCAGAACCACTGCGTGATGTTGAATTTGCCACGGCAATTTGTTTTGTTGTTGCCATAATAATTTCTCGTTCGTCGACTATGGGGGGTATTATTACACACCCCCAAGCGTGTCAAGATGACACAAATAAAACTGGTTTTGCTAACAAGCCCCTCACACATTACGCCGTTAGCACGAAGAACCCATTCTAGTCCCCCTTACCTACCTCTGACTACAGATTGTTATCTGTCGTCAAATATGCCGCCTATTTCGAATGTTCCACCAACGTCAAACAAGTCGTTGTCGTCGTATTGATATGGTGAAGTATACTCTACTTCGTCGTAATTGTCAAACATTAATTCTGATTTGGTTGGTTCGATGATGTTGTCCAAGTCGTCTTCAACTTCTTCAACAGGTCTGATATACGCGTTGCTTCTTTTCATGATGTAATACCCTTTCAGTTTGTTAACGGGTTTATCTTATGACAATCCCACCACCAAGTCAAGTAAATTATAGTTCTTTTACCAAATTAATTTTGGCTTCTTGATGTACCAGATACGCTGCCTTTGCTTCTGCTGCTGTTAAGGCGTCGGTCTTTTTAAGTTTCGTTTTAAATACAACATGACTTGTCAAAAAGGGTGAACATGGTTTACCATTGCGCTGGTCAAGCACACTGAAGACAGTCACATATTTACCAGTCTTCTTGCCTTCGCGCCGATGCGTTGCAAGAATAGTTTCTGCGTATGGTCTGTCCACTTTAAGGTCAGTCATCAATTTAGCAAGTTTGACCGCCGCCGCCGCACCACCAATTTTATTAAGGATGCGGAAACCGCGTTGTCGTTTTGAATTCTTATCTACCAGTCTTGCCATTTTATTTCTCCTACTGTATTATGTTTAATAATTATTTGATGTTAAGCGTAAATTTTTCCGTCGTCGCCAACGTATAAATCTACTTGTGGAAATCTGTGACATTTTTCTGTAAGCACTTCACCAACCTCATCCAATTCATCTCTGTCCCAAAAGCCGCCCCCATGTCCATTGCGTGTCAACCAAAAGTCGTGACCTGCTGAACTCATACTGTAACCAGTAGGAAACAAAGATTTGTTTTCTTTGTAAAATTCATGGCAATCTAAAACCATCTTGCCGTATGTCAATTGGTCAATGTCTGCACCAGTATAATTACTATCCATTGGCTCGTCATTGTCGTCTGTACTTGACCATAAAGCACACGTAACGTAACCATTGATAAACATCTTCACATCTTCTTTGTGTTGTGGCATAATTATTTCCTGTTTGTTGACTATGTGATGATTATAGGATGCTTCCATTCATTTGTCAAGTATTATATTTCTATGTGACGGTCAAGGTCAATAACAAAGCCATGCTTGCCACGATTCTGGTATTCTTCGGTCTTAATTAAGAATGTTCTTTCTTCGCTGTCATCTTCGCGTTCGCCGCCTTTGGTTGCAATGACTTCAACATGATTGTCTTTGCCTGTAGCACATATAACAACATAATTGTCCTTGTTGTTTTTCTTAAAGTTTCTCGCGTCGTTTTCGTATGACTCGCCTTCTTTGATTTCTACATTGTAGAACTTTGCGTAGAAGTCGGGATAGTAGTTCAGTAAAGTAGACTTAATGGTTGCAAGAATATCTTCTGTGCCATAATGCTTTACCCATGCTTCAGGAAAGATGGCTGCTGGAATTGCCCACTCACAATCTTCTTCATACCAACCGTTAGCGTTACGCATGTATTCAGGCACTACACAATTACGTGTAGGTGACAGATGTACGCCGCCGTGTCCCGCTGTACCATAAGATACGATACCGCGACAAAGTGATTCAGAATATTGTGATGCACCCCAAGGTGTCGATGTTGCCATAATTGTTTCCTCGTTCATTGACTGTGTAGCTATTATTACATATATCATGTTAGCTGTCAAGTATTAATTTAACTTTATGTGATGATTGTGTGATGCTTGACTTTATGTGATGATTGTGTTATGCTGTAATTGTAATGTGAATATTAACCAGAGAACTTATAGTAAATGGAAGGTAGTCCCATGTAACCACACCCCAAACCCAACCTCAGAGATAATACAGGTAGATATATTACAAAAAGCCGCCGCATATTGTTGCGGCTTTTTTATGATGATGATGTGATGATTGTATGATGACCCGAATAGACAATATAGTAATAGGTGAATTGGTTGAAGGTGTGACACTGGGAATGCTGGGCGTATGTGATGATGAGGTGACGTTGTATATTACAGAGGATACCGCATGTAACATGGACTACTTTCTGCCCGCGATATTAGTATCGGTAGGATTATTCCCTACAACTTCAGAAGTAAGACGCGTACAGAAACAGCGTGACGCAATGAAGCAATTGAATGCCGACGAGCGTGTGCTTTGGCGCAACTTATCCCGCCCTGAACTTACTAAGTTCAAGGTAGGAAAGAAACTGTTTTGGTTAATAGTTGGCGAGTTTAGTAGCTAACTCTTTGTTATTTGGTTCTTGACCTTCAGCCAAGTCCATGTAACATTCCATTAAAGACGCCTCGTTAGTGCCCAATTTTTCAGCAAACACTTTCACCACATTATACACATGGGGGTTAGCCGCGTCAAATGTTGTCATGCCACCATTACCACGATTTTCTACCATGCCAAGGTGTACATCCGAACCTTTTTCAAGTAAGTGTGCAGTGTACGCGATACCGCGCGAGGTTTCAAAATATTTAATGCTACGCTTGCGAATATAAAACATAAAGGCTATCCCTTTCGTTTGTTGACTTGTGGCTATTGTACATGAATAGGTTACAAAGTCAAGTTTTATTTTTCGTACTTTTCTAAGGGGAGCCTTGGCGTTCCCCCGTTAACTACCTATGACTTAATTATACACTAATAGGTTACAAAGTCAAGCGTTTATTTAATTTAATTAATTGTTACATACCACTTGACTCCTATCTATAATTCTGTATAATGTAACACACAGTCAACAACGAGGTAACGAATATGTGCAAATCAACAAGACAAGCGGTAATTGCATCAGTACACCATTTTATAGATAAGGCGAATGACATCTATAATTTAAGTATGGTATATCCTACAATCAAGTTCACCGTTAAAGGTAGAAAGGGCGGAACATGCGAATCTCCAAAATGGGAACTGGATTTCAATGAAGGGTTACTGGAAGACAATTTGCCTGAATATATAAACCAAGTCGCACCACATGAAGTCGCTCATTTGGTATGCTACAAACTACAGGGCAATCAGTTTGAATATAAGCGCACTCGTGGTGGTATGAAACGCGTATCACATGGTGAGCAGTTCTACAAAGTCATGCGCGTATTTGGTGTTAAGGAAGAGCGCTGTCATAAAATGGATACAAGCAAAGTTGCCGCACCGCGCCGCACACGCAATGCCAAAAAATTCAAAATCATGTGTTCTACTTGCGCGTCTATAATGACAGTGGGTACAATTCGCGCGAACAAAATCAACAACGGCGCACAATATATACATAGCTGTGGTGGCGGTCGCAAGGGTGTTGTTAAATTAGTTTAAATAATACTTGACAGGGAAGTCATACTATAGTATTATCTAATTTCAGTCAACGAACGAGAACATCAATATGACATTAACTAAACCACAAGTTATGAAAATCGCCGCAACAGGCGCAATCTTTTTGGGCATCACCGTATCACCAGCCGCTGGCATCACGCTTGTTGTTTGTGCATTCATTGTTGTAACGGCATAACATCATGTTAAAAGACCTAATAACATACAACTTCAAAGGCACTGCCGTTATGGGCATCCCCGCTAGTATACGCGACGAACTTATAAGCTGTCAACACAACGCCGAAAGTGTCGGGGATTGTGTACACATGTCAGCAGATTACGTTTTCGACGCAAGCCTCGACGAATCCTTAACACCACAAACAATGAACTTGTGCAAGGAATTGGTGCGAGAATTTTCGACTACCGAAACATTCACATTCTACCCTTGACACGAATTGAATAATGGTATATACTTGTTACACAGTCAACGAAGAGGTGTAACATGTTAAAATTCAAATTCGCAATGGATTCAAACGGCAACAAAATCGTTAAGGTTACGCGCAAGGGTTTCCGTGGCTTCAATATCCAGACCAACGGCAATTTACCACAGACACACGCAATGAACGCGGACACTATAAACACACATATCGTACAAGACGAAGTTCGCGCTTTCTGTAGCGCTTATGGCACATTCAAATATCTGTAATGCGCTCATTGTAAATGAGTACTTGACATTGTAACCTATAAGGTATAATATAGCTACACAGTCAACGAACAGGTACAACAATATCATGATGAACATATACACATTTAATGCGGGTGGCTACTATGCAATAGGCACTGTTGTTGTTGCAGCCCCCAGTTTTGAAGTAGGAATCAAATTAGCCAACGAGGCATCAGACCCAAAATTTAATTTGACTTACCACGGCGTAATGACACCAGACTACATTGGCATCTGCGACGAAAATAAACCCCGCGTATTAAATATACATGAATGGGGTATGCCTAACTTGCCATCAAAAGGTAGCGGTAAAAAAGTTACATTTTAACTTGACAGACACGGAAGTCTATGCCATAATACATCATCAGTCAACGAACGAGAGAAAGAATATGCTAAAACTAATGATAATACAACGACCCAATGGCGCAACTACACATCAAATCGTAAACGTTAACACACGCTTTAATGACTTCATTGAACTGGTGGCATATATGAATCATGGCAAGTCACTAACATATAACGAACAGAATAAATCTGTATGCGTGTCAAACCAAACAACATACACCATGTTAACCGTAGACGACGCCGAAGAGCTGTTTTAGCTTAAAGGAGCATACCATGGAATTAATCAAAACATTCGGCTTGCCAATCATCATGTTTATTGCTATGGGTTACGCCACACTATCACACGCATGTGAAGGTGAACCACTATACCCCGAAACTGTTACAATATCAATTAACTTTGTCCCTTGACATTGTAACCTAATTCCTGTAAACTTGTGTTACAGGTTGGTGACGGGGGAACGCTAAGGCTCCCTTTAAAAAAGTATTGAAAATAATTGTTACATACCTATTGACACCATGCAATAATTCCCATATAATATACCCACAGTCAACAAACGGGTAGAACATCATGGCAACAGTAACACGCGAATCTTTACAGACAATGCTCGACAATCCTAACCGCGAATATGTAGCTAAGGTTATCGGACGGGCACTCATCGTGCTGTTTAACAATCAGACACGCGACGAGCAGTCAATGAACGCCACCACCAAAGAAAACGGTGTGGGCTTTACAGGCGCGGACGCAAAATCTGGTAGTATCACTGCAAAGTATTATATCAAACACAAAACTTTACTTGACTGGCAGATAGACCGCTGGACAAAACCAGCCGCATCAGGCTACGCACGTTTAGCAAAATATCATGGGCAATTAAATGCGGCGGCAGAAATAAACCGCTTGCAATCTTAACCTAAATGGTATAGAATAGCTACACAGTCAACGAACACAGGAAACAAGACCATGACAACAGCATCAGTATTAGCGGCGGCAAAAATTCTCAAAGACTTCATGTCACCTTCACAGCTTAACATTGTAGCATCAAACACGCGCGGCGAAGAGGGTGAATTCTTCAAAACCAAAATGGTTGAGATGGCTAACCTTATCCGCAACATGCCGAAAACTTACGAGCAGGACGGCAAGGGTAACGACGCCATTGTATCACTACACTACTTTCACGGCGGCTTCGACTGGTACATCACAGAGAAAGACATGGGCGACGGCACAGCCGACAGCGCACAGTGGCAAGCATATGGTTACGCCGACATGGGTTATCCCGAAATGGGTTATATCTGTATCGCTGAACTTATCGCCAACGGTGTTGAGCTTGACCTACACTTTGAACCCCGCACACTTGCCGAAGTTAAGAAAGAACGTGGTGAACTGTAAAGAATACGCTACCCCGCGTTAACTGTAAAGCCCTAACATCAGCCAAAGATGTTAGGGCTTTTTTATATTCAGTCCAAGTAATTTATTGCGGCCAGCCTTGGCGTTCCCCCGTTCCCTACCTATGACTTAATTATACACTAATAGGTTACAAAGTCAAGCGTTTATTTAATTTATTTTGTTCTTACATACCGCTTGACTTCATACAACAATCATGTATAATAACACACAGTCAATAAACAACACAGGAAGAACATCATGGCAACACCAACAGAATATCCAAACGTATCAGTAAGTGAAGACGACGCGCGCGACTACCTTAACACACTACGCGACAGCGGTGCAACAAACATGTTCGGTGCTGCACCATACTAGAACGCACATTCGACTTGAAGCGCAACGAAGCGCGGGCGGTTCTGGTATGGTACATGGGGCAGTTTTAATTTAATACTTGACAGGCATGGAAGCCTATAGTATAATTCCCCTACAGTCAACAAACGTCAGGTAACAGTCATGTCATTAATGCAAACAGAATCATGGTTAGATGAAGAACTTGGGGATATGTTTCAGGCAATCACCGAGACAACCGAAGCCGAATTTGAGGTAGAAGGTAGCATCAACGAAATCGAACACGCGCCACGTGACGGCTTTTTTCCGTTTACTAACGGCGGCGTGAGCTTCGTTGCGGCACTAAACCTCGCCTACGTTGTTGGCACTGGTAAATCATTTACAGATACTAAGGTAATGGAATCAATAGATGCCACCGTGGCTAATTGTTATACAGATTCACGTAAGCATTTCATAGCAAACAACCGCGCTGAACTTGACGAACTCTTTGAACAGGAAGTGTTAAACACAAATGACGAGTTTATCGACTACCATATCCTTTATGAATTAAAACAAGGCAACCTCGCAGAGATATTGTCAGAAACCGAAAACGAGTGGCTCGAATGTACTTTGTTTATCGAACACCGCGCGCAATTCTATTCAGCAACCAACTACCACAATGAAACTGGTGAGGATGAAATTTGTTTCCTATCTGGTGTAAACCTTGACTACGAATATGGACGCGACAAAGGACTGGTTTATACTTACAACGAAACCTTTAAAGTAAAAGACCTGACACCTATCATACTTGAAACTATCTTAAAAAGTATGTTGCAATCTATTTAATTATAGGTTATAATAGCTACACATTCAACGAACGGAGTAAAACATCATGATAGCTATCGTCGTAAAAGTTCAAGGTAATCAAGTCAGTCATAGAATAGTCCACGAATCAACAAACTGGTATGACTTTGAAGAACTTGTCAAGTTTGAAAATTTTGGCAAAGACTTAATAATCGAAGATATGGTGAGCATCGAAGTGCCAGAGGCTGGCGCCCTTTACGCACTAATTTATATCTATCCAGAGGCAAGTTAATACTTGCATACACATGGAAGTGTATGTTATAATAGCTACACAGTCAACGAACAGGTACAAGAATATGTTTAGTAAATCAGTAGACCCCCTTTTATATTTCACAGGTGCTGCCGCTATTAGCATAGCATCGGGTTTTATATTTGCATCAATCCCCGTAGGATTTATCATATTGGGCGCGTTAACTATGTTAGCGAGTACTTTCAAATGAAATTGAAATTTTATACAGTGTGTGCATTAACAAACAAAGTCACGAAAGTTGCCGACAGCCTAGAGCAATTTTTATCTGGTGTCAATGACGAAACCATCGACACGGAGAATAATTGGGTAGCATCGGAGCGCAACCTTGACGAAATGTTGTTACGTGACAGACAAGGCGGCGCGCATATTAATTGCGACTAGCACTTGACATTGTAACCTAATTCCTGTAATATCGCCACACAGTCAACGAAAGGGGTAACAATCATGTCACAAGAAAAAGTATTCGCAATGTCAATGTTCGCATCACAGAAAGATTTATTTGAAGCAAAAGCTAAACACTTTGAAGAACTGTATCGTGAAGCTGCTGAACGCGCGCGACAGCTTGAAGTCGAAGTGTTTAAGCTTGCCCGCCAGAACGACCAACTTGGCGAACAGAATGACCGCCTTGAGTGTTTACTTGCCCGCCACGAGAAAGGTTAATAATATGCCATCACAAGAATACGCTTATTGTGGAATCTTTACAGACGCGTGGAATAATCCACCGCCACCATTCAACCCTGACGCTCGCCCTTATGCTGACCAACTCAGACAGGATACCACAGCGGCACTTGAAAAGGAAGGGGCTTATAAACATTTCACCCTTGAAGAACGACAGGGGCTAGACCTATGGCGTAAAATGTATGAGTTGTTGCGCGAACCTTATGAAAAAGAATATCAAAAGAACTTGCAATTGTAACCTATTGTGTTATAATAGTTATACAGTCAACGAACAGGTACAACATCATGGCAAATGAATTTCACACTGGTGGCATCAACAGCCCACACGAATGGAACCTATATGTATTAGACAACGCCGCGCGTTTTTACTTTTGGGATACATTCCTAAACGGCATGGCTGAACGTTTCCACCTCGAAACAGATAACGAGCGCCTTATCGACCGTGACGCAGTTAGCAAAATCACTGGCATCGACAAATACACTCACGGAAGTTTCCCACTATGGCACTAAACACAAATGACAAAGCCGAACTTCTTGAGTTCGCACAAGACCACATTAACCATTTTGGTTGTATCCCCCTTGAGTTTGAAACCGAAGCGGGCGAGCTTATATCATATGGTGAAGTTTGGCAAGTTTGTGAAGAAGCAGGATTAACTGAACAAATTCACTTGACATTGTAACCTATAAGGTGTAATATAGTTACACAGTCAACGAACAGGTACAAGATTATGTCAGACCTAAGCCCACAACAAATTCAAAACGAATTAATCGAACTGCTGACAGAACAGGTCGAAACTTATAAACGCCTTTGGTCAATAACCGAAGAGCAACTTGCTGACCAGAAAAAGCTTGTCGCTGAATTGGAAAATGTTAAACAGATGCAAGAACGGCTTATAGCAACCATGACGGCGCAAGGTGAGCTATACGAAAGCGTCATAGCTGAACGCGACGGCATTATCAAGGCTATCACGAGGCATTAAATCATGGTAATCCTGTAAAGCCTGAAACTATTTTCAACAAACTAGAACAAATTTGCTTGACTTCGTAACCTAATAGTGTATAATGTATCACAGTCAACAAACAAACAGGAAAACAATCATGAATAAAGAATTAGCACAAGCATCAATCGGCAAAATCGTCTACCGCACTGACGGCACACCTCGCCCACCTGCACGTTTCAATAAAAAGGTACAGGCATGGGAAGCCAAAAACTATTCTGGCAAACTGACCGAAGTCAAACCCTACTTCGACGGACAAACAAACATCAGCATCGAAGTTAAAAACATGGGCTATGCAATATTCAATTTCAGCGGTGTACTTAATGACAACGTACACCTCGGCGAACATCCTGACGCGCCTGCAGACGCAAGCGTTAAAGTTTGACTGTCAACCCTTTGGGGTTGATAACTAACCAAACAACAATCCCGTTGTTGACTGTAAACCCTATTGGCTTAATTGTCAATGGGGTTTTTTATTTTCCGAAACCTATTGACATTGTAACCTAATTCCAGTACACTATTGGGCATAGGTAGTCAACGGGGGAACGCCAACCCTGCCTGCGATATTAGTTATCCACAGCTTATCCACAATTCAAAATAACTTTCATATTATTCAAATAACTTTCATATTACTATTGACATTGTAACCTATTAGTGTATAATGTATCACAGTCAACAAACAACAGGCAAACATTATGAGATTATTCAGAACTTGCAGGACAACAGGGCGCAAATTCAAACGCACTGGTTCTAACTACCCCATCGGCAGCAAGCAACGCTATCGTATAGATTTTGTTCGCGCTACATTAGACTTAATGGTCGAGCTGTCTAACCTTGGTTCAATCAGTAGCTATGCAGTAGCGGCAATGGAATTCAAGAAAGAACTTTCATCTAATTGCAAATAACTTTCATATTATTATTGACATTGTAACCTATTAGTGTATAATGTATCACAGTCAACAACAGAGGAACATATTATGTATCAAAATCACTATCGCGAAATGACACACGGCGGCACAGTAGCAATGAGCAATGAGCAGATTATTGCCAGCGCACCATCAGTGTTCGCAACAGCACCACACCATGAAGTCTCCGACCGTTACGGCTTCATGCCTACTATCAATGTCGTAGACGCGCTACGCAGTGAAGGTTGGTATCCCGTAGATGCCACACAGAAAAACGTTCGCGACTCAAGCAAGCGCGACCTGACAACCCACCTTGTTCGCTTCCGCCGTCTTGACAATGACATCAATGTCGGTGACTCAGTAGTTGAAATCCTACTGAAAAATGCCCATGACCGCTCAAGTGCATTCGTTTTACATGCAGGCATTTTCCGCATGGCATGTGCTAATGGCATCGTTATTGCTGACAGTACATTCCAAAAAATGTCTGTACGCCACGGCAAAAATATTGTCGGTGACATTATCGAAGGCTCCTACAAAGTTGTCGACGAAGTACCCGCTATTGCTGACCACGTGGAAAGTATGCAAGGGACTGAACTGACTGGCGCTGAACGTGCAATATTCGCTAAGACTGCATACCAGTTTGCCCACGGTGAAATCAACCACGAGGGTAGCCTATCAACAGAAAGCTCTATTGTCAATCAAATGCTACGTCCTAAGCGTTACGGTGACAATGGTACTGACTTATGGTCTACCTTCAACGTCATACAGGAAAATCTTATCAAGGGCGGCGTACGCACCATGAAGCTGAACGACAAGGGGCGCGTAGCACGCAATACAAAACGCGCTGTCAATAACATCGACAAAAATATCAAGCTGAATAAAGCTATATGGGAAATGGCTACAGCAATGAAGGAGCTGAAAGGCTAACATGCTTCCCCCGAAAGGGGGATGATTCCCGACAAACGGTATGTTTTTTGTTTGCAATTTGTAACCTATTAGATTATAATAGCTACACAGTCAACAAACACAGGCAATAACACAATGATAACAAAAGACGAACGCGGAAACCTTAACATCAATCGAACTGGCGAAACAAAAACCAAACGCATCGGGACTATCTTACACAATCCCGAATATAAAGGTAGTGACGAAAAACGCTTGCCATTCGCTTACATGAACGGCGTTTGTTTAACAGCAGAGGACTGCAGACAAATGGCTGAACTTCTGGATAACTTCGCATAGTAAGTGCGACGATTATATGACAATAGTGTGATACGTCATATAATATCACATTTATTATATGACAATAGTGTGATACGTCATATAATAAATGTGATATTAATGTGATGCGGGTATTGACATTATAACCTATTAGATATAGAATAGCTACACAGTCAACAAACGGTGGTAAACAGTTATGAAAGAATGTCCATTTTGCGAAAACGGTGAAGTTCATTTAGCAATCGCATGTGAGTATCAAGAAACAATTACTTGTCCCGAATGTCAAGGGACTGGACAGCTTGCGCCTACACAGCACGAAATAGCAATGAGCGGTATCATGGCACTGGAAGAGGCATTCGCAGATGAGCAGTACAGATACTAAGCGGTTTCCAATCGGCGGCGTGGTGAGGTTTATTATCACCGCGCCAATGGAAATGCCAGACTGTTATATAACAACCCCACAGGAGCCGTCGTGGACTGTTCTGAACCGTTCCAAACTGTCAAAGCAGAAAAGGCGAAAATAAGCAAAGCCTTATATTCAAATATCGGCAACGTCATAAAACGACGTAACAGAAAGGCGGACTATACAGAAAAGCGGCGATATAGTCAAGCTTTTTATTCCCGACGAACGGTAGCAAAATAGTTCAATAAACGCTTGCGTATTGTAACCTATTCCTATAGAATAGCTACACAGTCAACGAACGGGTACAACATCATGGAAACAACACTATCATCAATCTTTCAAGCATCACATAAAGGCGCGTTAATCATAGGCTTTGACAGCGTGACAATACCTGTTTTAACAGGCGGTAAGAAAAACCCCATGCAAGGTTGCGTACAAAAGCATATGACGGGCGCGGTTGCAATGGTCAATCGCAACTACGAAAATGCCCGTAACGCGCAACTACAGAAAGCAGGCTTAAAACCTACATTTAAAGTACAACCGCGCCGCTGGGGACAATTCGCTATAGCAGGCTTGCCAGTATTAACCCATAAGGGTGAAGTATATCTTAACACTTCTATACTGAAAGCAGGCGCGGTGCATTATACACTGGACGGCAAGGTTATAGACAAGGCGTTAATAATAGGCTTAAAAGACAGCGTAGGGACTGGCATCGACAAAGCAAGCGTAATCGAGCAGTTAGCTGAACTATCAGACAGCGACCGCGAAAGCATAGCAGTATTTAAAGGCTTACTTGAAGAAGGTGTAAAGAATCCCGACAGCCTGAATGTATCTGCTGAATTAATGGCTAACATTGTAGACAGCACCAAAGACTTATACCCGCGCGACTTTAAAGCTTCAAGTATCACAGCCTTACGCGTTAATAAGACTGAATACACTAACATAGCAACCGACGAGGTGTAGTATAGTTTGGCATGGTTCATGACAGTCACGAACCATGCCAAGTCTGATGACTACCACAGTAGCCGATGGTTGTCAAGTATTAATAATCATGCCAAGTTTGATGGCGGTGGCTACCACAGTAGAGCAGGGGTGTCAACCGCACCCGACGAACGGTAGCACATGACCAACCGACGAACGGTATAGACAGCCACCCCCCACCCGTGGTACAATAGGCTATAGGCATAGCGATTTTTAAAAGTCACCCTTTATATTTTATTTTTTTATGTGTCCCCCTACCCCCACTAAGCTTTTTTAAACTTTTCTGCGTTGTCTGGAGAAAATTTTAAAATAATTTTTTAAAACGCATTGACATTTGTAACCCATTGTGTTACCATAATTTTACTGGAAATTTTTTGGAAAAAATATGAAAAATTCTAAACCTTTTTATGAATTATCAAAGCCCTATCCGATAGGCACGAATATTGTGGGTCATGTTAACTATCGCGTTGACACAATAGTGGGTCGTGATGTTAGCCACCGCGTTGACGCAGGAGCTGACCCAGATGAAATATTGTACCTACATGATGATGGTACGGTTAAAGATGGTGGTATGGCATGGGGAACATCCCCCAACTTTACTTCCATAGATAAGGCATACTTGGCTATCAACAACTACTATGCCGCGAATGGTCGACCCACCCCTTACGTGCGCGTAGAAGGCGCATGGAGGGATTGTAGTCCACTCTCCAATAATGGACAAACCACTCAACCACAATTTATGTCAACCCTTAATGATATATTACGAGAATATCCTGAATGGGGAGATTTGCCAGTGACTGTTCATGCGTCTGACGGGTCTTACGACTTTATCGCCGGTCGGGCACGTGTCTATGTTGTCGAAGACGATGTTGGTGAAATTTTAGTCTTTGCGGCGAACTAAACATTATAGAATAAACTATTGACATTTGTAACCCTTTATGTTACCATAAATTTATGAAAAACGTAGACCAAAAATACTTTAATGAATATTGTGCCAAAATCATGGAGTTTGAAACTATTGATGGTGCATACGACCCATTCTATAATTTGCATGAGTTGGCAGCGGTGGTTGGTGAATTAATCGCCACGACCGGCAAATACCCACAAGGGAATTTACTCGCACGTGCTGCGAGCGTGTGGCAGTTATGGTATGAATTTGTTATTAGCACAATACCAGACACATACACCGGCTCAGATTTTAATGATTTTGTGGTAACCAAAGAGCCGACAATGATTTCAAGATTCAACCCCACAGATTATGAACACCTTATTGGCACAAAATGGATAGCTGATGGTGGTATGGGTCAAACCTATACATTAACAGGCATAATGTTAGCATCCGATGACTATTATTGGGTCATGACATTATCGGGTAAATTTAATAAGCATACAGAACTGTATAGCTGTGTGTATGATTTAGAACCATACGACTTCATACAAACGAAGTCCAAAGAAACGCTTTCTGAATATGATACAACCCCCAAGCTTGTCAATTTTGCAGATGGTGTAGATGGTCATTATTGTATCGGTCGGTATAATAAAGAAAAACGATGCGCTGAATATTTCACACAAAAGAATGGTTGGGTCAGTGCGGGTGATGTCTTTGAATTGGGTAAAGGATAAACGAAAATGTTCGGTAGAGCAGACAAAAAGAATGTTGTGTTAATAACACACGAAGACGACGAGCGCGAATTTGCAAGGGTGGACTATTCCAATGGCACCATAGGAAGTAGTATTGGATATGTAGCGATGGGTGGGGACATTGAAAAGGCTCGTGAAAGATTATATCGTTTTGAACCAAAAGAGACGGAGCTTATGCAGGATTCCAAAATGCATACACAATTCGCCTCGCCTCATATACCGCTGGCTTGGATTGACAATTTTGAAGTAGTAAGGGATGCGTATCTCAAAGAACATAAAGAATATTTTGAAGAAGTGGATATGAATAAAGAAAACGATGCCGACATGG
>Ga0222708_1000231_pt1 | contig 15337 bp, 15 predicted proteins | sample AntAcemetage1576_FD_179806 | JGI IMG/M metagenome (GOLD analysis project Ga0222708, IMG submission 179806) | Saline water microbial communities from Ace Lake, Antarctica - #1576 | ecosystem: Environmental > Aquatic > Non-marine Saline and Alkaline > Saline | place: Antarctica: Ace Lake... | reverse complement strand
AGGGTTTGGGCCCGTCGCTCTGGTCGCCCGCCGGGCGGGGCTGGTGCTCACACCCGCGCTGCGAACAGTGGGTACCGGGCCCGAGCAAAAATCTTTGACGCTCGAGCAGCGCAGAGCCGCTGGCGCCGGGCAGCTTCGCACCCCGAAGTCTGACAGCAAACGCTGGCAGGTGCGCCCTGTGGTGCGGGGTCGCCGAGTTGTGCTGGTTGACGACGTCGTGACGAGCGGTGCCACGTTGCGCGCGGCCGTTCGCGCCCTCCACGCGGCCGGGGCCAAGGTGGTGGGGTGCGCCGCCATCGCCGCCACCCCACGTCGACAGGGAGTGTCGAGCATCCCCTGGCAATTCATAGCCGATGACATGTCAGGGGCCGGTGACAACGACGCCCGGGAGCGCTACCGTGAGGGAAAGGAGGCGTGACTGATCGCCTGAGCGACAGGCGACACGCTGACGGCTCAGGAGGTCGACGTGGACATCACCATCACCGGACGCAACATTGGGGTCACCGACCGGTTCCGCGATTACGCGACCGAAAAGTCTGAAAAGGTCGAGCATCTTGCCGATCGCCCCCAGGTGCTTGAGATCAAAGTCTCGCGCCACAACGAAAAAAGCGCCGGCCGCTCACCGGATGACCGGGTCGAGATGACCCTCATCGGCCCCGGCCCCGTGGTGCGAGCCGAGTCGGCCGGCAGTGACAAATACGTTGCCTTCGACCTCGCCATTGACAAGCTGATTGAGCGCTTGCGCCGGGCCAAAGACAAGCGCAAAGTGCATCGTGGCAACCACCGACCGGTGTCTCTGGGTGAAGCGTCGGCTAGCGGTTTTGAGTCGATGGGAATTACCCCCGCAGACCCCGACATCATCAAGAAGGTCGCGACCGGGGCGATCATCCTGCCCGAGCAGGTTGATGAAGCAGACGATGTGTATTCACCCATCGTGGTGCGAGAAAAAGTGTTTGCCGCGGTCTCGATGACCGTGGATGAAGCGGTTGATCAGCTCGAACTTGTCGGCCATGACTTCTTTCTCTTCATCGAAGCCACCACTGACCGCCCCAGCGTGGTGTACCGCCGTCAAGGATGGAACTACGGCGTCATCGGTCTCGAAACTGAACAGGCTGTGCCGGCAACGGCAGGCCGCCGTTCTCGCTAGATCCGTTCGGGCCGCACCGCATCCCAGCGCGAGATCTGGTCGGCACGGCCTTGCTGGGCTACCTCTTGGTAGCATTGCAGGGCCGTGTTGTGCGGCGGTCTGCGGTGCGCCCAGACCTGGTCGCACGTCTTGGCGGGCGGCCCGACGAGTGGAGTAACCGAAGTGGCTAATGTTCTCGAGCGTGTTCTGCGGGTCGGCGAAGGTCGACTGCTGCGTCGGTTGAAGGCGTATGCCGGAGCCGTCAACGAGCTGGAAAGTGACTTCAGCGACCTGACTGACGACGAGTTGCGCGACGAGACCGTTGAACTGCGCGAGCGTTACGGCAACGGCGAATCACTCGACGACCTGCTACCCGAGGCTTTTGCGGCAATTCGAGAGGCCGCTAAGCGCACGCTGGGCATGCGTCACTTTGACGTGCAGCTGATGGGTGGTGCCGCGCTACACCTGGGCAATATCGCCGAAATGAAAACCGGAGAAGGTAAAACCCTCGTCGCCACGACCGCCGCCTACCTGAACGCGATTCCTTCGCGCGGCGTACACGTCATCACCGTGAACGACTATCTGGCCAGCTACCAGAGCGAACTGATGGGGCGCATCTTTCGCGCGCTCGGCATGACGACGGGGTGCATCCTGTCTGGCCAGACGCCCGAGGTGCGTCGCGCTCAATACGCCGCCGACATCACCTACGGCACCAACAATGAGTTCGGCTTCGACTACCTGCGCGACAACATGGCATGGAAGACCGCTGACATGGTGCAGCGCGGTCACTTTTTTGCCGTCGTTGACGAAGTCGACTCGATCCTGATCGATGAGGCTCGCACCCCGCTCATCATTTCTGGCCCGTCATCCGGTGAAGCCAATCGGTGGTTCACCGAGTTCGCTCGCGTCGCCAAGCGCCTTGAGGCCGACGTCGACTATGAAGTGGATGAGAAGAAGCGCACCGTGGGCGTGCTGGAGCCCGGTATCGAAAAAGTTGAAGATCACCTCGGCATCGACAACCTGTACGAGTCGGCGAACACCCCCCTGATCTCATTTTTGAACAATGCGATCAAGGCATCCGCCCTGTTCAAGCGTGACAAAGATTACGTCGTCATGAACGGCGAAGTGCTCATCGTTGACGAGCACACCGGCCGTATTCTGGCCGGTCGTCGCTACAACGAGGGCATTCACCAGGCCATTGAAGCCAAAGAGGGCGTCACGGTCAAAGCTGAAAACCAGACACTGGCCACGGTCACCCTGCAGAACTACTTTCGGCTGTACTCGAAACTGTCGGGCATGACCGGTACGGCTGAAACTGAGGCCGCCGAGTTCATGAGCACCTACAAGCTCGGTGTCGTCTCGATTCCGACGAACCTGCCCATGCAGCGCATCGATCAAGCCGACCTGGTGTATAAAAACGAGCAGGTGAAGTTCGAGCAGGCTGCCGACGACATTGTGCAGCGCCACGCCGCGGGCCAGCCAGTGCTGGTGGGAACGACCAGTGTGGAGAAGAGCGAATTGCTTTCGCGCCTGTTGGCGAAGCGCGGTGTCAAACACGAGGTTCTCAACGCCAAAAACCACGCTCGCGAAGCGTCGATCATCGCGCAGGCCGGCCGAGTCGGAGCCGTCACTGTGGCCACCAACATGGCAGGCCGCGGCACCGACATCATGCTGGGTGGCAACGCCGAGTTTCTCGCCGTCACCGAGATGAACGGGCGCGGGCTTTCGCCGGTCGACACTCCTGACGAGTACGAGGCTGAGTGGAATGGCGTCTTTGACCGCGTCAAAGCGGAGGTCCGCGTCGAGGCCGCCAAGGTCGTCGAGGTCGGTGGGCTATACGTGCTCGGAACCGAGCGGCACGAATCGCGCCGTATCGACAACCAGCTGCGTGGCCGCTCAGGCCGGCAGGGTGACCCGGGCGAAAGCCGCTTCTACCTGTCACTGCAAGACGACCTCATGCGCTTGTTCAATGCGGGCGCGGCCGAGGCTTTGATGGGGCGTTCGAACGTGCCCGAAGACCTCGCGATCGAGTCGAAGGTGGTGAGCCGCGCCATCCGGTCGGCGCAGTCGCAGGTCGAAGGTCGCAACGCTGAGATTCGTAAAAACGTGTTGAAGTACGACGACGTTCTCAACCGTCAGCGCGAAGCGATTTACACCGACCGACGTCACATTCTCGAGGGTGATGATCTGCAGCTGCGAGTGCAAACCTTTATCGAGCAGGTGGCCACCGAGGTTGTCGAGACTCACACCAGTACAGGCCACTCTGACGACTGGGATTACGACCAGCTGTGGACTGAGCTGAAGACTTTGTACCCGATTACGCTCACCATCGATGAGGTCATCAGCGAGGGCGGCGCAAAGCTCACCCCCGCCTTCCTGGTTCGCGAAATCGCTAGTGACGCCAAGCTGGCGTACGAGCGCCGTGAAGAGAGCCTCGGACAGGCAGCCACTCGCGAGCTTGAGCGTCGAGTGGTACTCAGCGTCATCGACCGCCGCTGGCGTGATCACCTCTATGAAATGGATTACCTCAAAGACGGCATCGGATTGCGCGCCATGGCGCAACGCGACCCGCTGGTGGAGTACCAACGCGAGGGCTACGCGCTCTTCCAATCGATGATGAGCGCCATCCGCGAAGATGCGGTTGGGTTTCTCTACAACCTCGAGGTTGAGGTGTCGGGCGGCAAGGGCACAGCGCAGGTCACCGCGGAGGGCTTGAATGCCCCTGAGGCTCCGCAAAACCTGAGCTACATTGCGCCCAGCGCTGACGGTGAAGTCGAGGTGCGTAACCAGCGCGGCCAGGTCATGCAGGCCTCAACGGATGCGGCTCGCCAGGCTGCCCCTCAGGTCTCTGCCGCATTCGGTGGCCCAGCCGCGCCCACGGGTCGTGCCCCTACAGGGCAAGCCAGGCAGGGCCAGGCGCCAAAGGGCCAGGGTTCGAAAGGCCAGGGTTCGCAGGGGCAGAGTGGCCAGCAAAGCACCACTGGCGCCTTCGGTCAAAAGCAGGCGGCGCCTGCTGCCGGCCCCGCTGCGGCGAACCGTGCACAGCGTCGAGCCCAGGGTAAAAAGAAGAGCAGCTAAAGCACGCTGATGGCGCTCGCCCGCCAGCGACGGTCGAGGCCTTCGAGTCTGATGGCGACAGCTCGCGCCCGCGCGCGACTTGTGACGATGACGACCGCTTCCACGACGCCGTCGCGAGGACTGGTGATGAGCGGTGTACCAACGGCGAAAGTGGGTCTTACCACTGGTGCCCCGCGGGCGGTGCGCGCGCGGGCGCTAATGGAAGCCCGGGTCAGCAGCGTTCGATAGACATCATCGGTCACCCACCGGGCAACCTGCTCAAGCTCTCGGGCTCCAGCAAGAATTTCGATGACGCACCGGGTGAGATTTTCGACGAGCGGTTGCGGGTCAGGCAGATCGGCGGTTGATGTGCGTTGGTAGTCGAAGAATTCTTCGTGGGCGATGCGCGCGTGTGAGCCGCGACCCCGCGGGGGAGGCCCTGACTTCGCAAGCGGAGCGGAGTTAGCGTCAAGCCCGATGGCCTCTGGTTCAGCACTCGTCTGCGGGCTTGGCTGCTCGCTGGTTTGCGTGCTCGTGTCGTGAGCGACGGCGGCGGGGGCGGCGGTCACGGGCGGCTCCTTGTCTCCGACGTGGGTGCGTCGGTAAAGCCCCACAGGAAGCGGGCACGAGAATTTCGGGTTCTCATGTTCGGGGGGTAAGCCCACTAAACCAAAAGGATTCTTCATAGTAAAGAGGAATCCTCGATCTGTGGAGAACTGGGCAAGAGATGTCAGTGGCCATCGCTACCGTCTGGCTATGCGTTGGGACCACCTCTTTGATGACCTCGCCGGGCAGCTCGAGCACGAACTGCAGTCGGAAGAAGCCGACCTGCACCAAGAAGAAGAGCGGCTTAGGCTCGGCCGACTCGCGATACGTGACCGACTGGTCGGCCTGCGCCAAGCACCAGGAGGAGCGCTCGCCACTGTGCAGTGTCGACTTCGGTCGGGTGAACTTGAACGTGTACGGCTCGTCACCGTCGGTCGCGACTGGTTGGCTGGCGACCTCACCGGTGGGGCACTTGCCCAACAGGTTGTCATGCCTTTCACCGCGATAGAGGGGCTACTTCTGACCCCCGAGCAAGCTCGATGCTCGCTCGGGCCAGAGACCGAGCGCTCTGAACTTGCCGCGCGTCTCGGTGTGACGTTTTTGCTTCGAGATCTCTGCCGACGCCGGGTAGTGGTGAGCGTGCGCACCCTCACCGCCGCGGTAACCGGCACCATTGATCGCGTCGGACGCGATCATTTCGATCTCGCTGAACACGATCGTGACGTGTCGCGCCGGGTGACTGAGGTGCGCCAGGTGCGCCTCGTCCCCACTGATCAGGTGCTGTTGGTCACGCTGTAACGTCGCCGTGGCGTCGGTCGGCGAACAGTTCAGCGACGTCAGCAAATTGCGCTTCATGCCACAGAGCCAGGCGCCGACTCTCGTCGTACTTGTCAGCGATAAACGACTCGAGCACGAGATGCTCAACCCGCCACTGCCCGATTGAGCCCAGTCGAATCGCCGGAAGCTCACCGGAGCGCACCAGCGCCAGCACTTCGCCCGCGGTGAGCCGCAAAACATCTGCGACGTCGGTCAGGGTCAGAAAACGACCGGGTGTGAAACTTTCCGAATCGGTCATGGGGCAAGTATGAACCTCGAGACACGAGACAGACCGTGGTGTGGATAACTGGATTCGGTCTCGCACCGAATCGTCAGTATCGGTCACGTTGCGACGACACCGGAGGAGCAGCCATGACCGAGGCCCTTGCCCCGCCCGCCAGCGCACCGCGCGGTTTCTCGCCGAACGGCTCAGCACTGCCCGGCCCCGAACGACCTGTTCCCACCCGGCCTCGCCGCCGGGTCGATGCCCGGCTTCTGGTGGGGCTCACCCTTGTGGTGGCATCCGTTGCTGCAGTGGTCGGCATCGTGTCTGCCGCAGACGAGGGTGAAGATGTACTCGTCGCGTCACGGCTTCTCACCGTTGGCGATGTGGTCACACCGGCCGATCTGGATGTGCGCCGTGTCACCCTCGGCGTTGAGGGGCACGATTACCTGACGCCGGCTGACCTGCCCGAAGCGGGGGTTGTGGTGGCTCGCACGATCGGCGCCGGTGAGTTGGTGCCGCGCGCCGCCGTCGGAGACTCGCGAAGCCCGCGAGCAACAACGATCGTGGTGACTCTGTCGACCGCCTTGGGAGCAACGGTTCAGCCGGGCGACACGCTCGACCTCTGGTCAGCCGCAGCTCTGGATGCAGGGCGGTTCGGCCCTCCGGCGGTCATCGCGGCTCGCACGCAACTGGTGCGATCAGTGTCTGATGAGGGCATCGTGACGGGTAACGAGGCAGGGCGAGTGGAGTTGCTGGTGCCGCGCCGTGATGTTGCCCGCATCCTGAGCGCTCTGGCGAACGGTGACGCACTCTCCGCGATTCCTGTGGCACTCGCGATTGGAGGGTGAGGTGCTTATCGCGCTCGCCGTGCCAGGAATCGACGCTGACGCCATCGAGCTCAGCGTGTTACGTGCCGGGCACCACGTCATCTGGCGGGCCATCGACCACGATGAAGTGCTGACTCAGCTGGCTCAACGTGCCCCCGACGTGATCCTCTTGTCAGACCATCCGGCAGTGGCGACAGCGCTCGTCGTGGGGTCGTGTGATCTTCTCGGCGTACGCAGCTGTTTGGTTGTTGCCGACAGTCAGCCGCTGACCCTCGATGCGCAGAGCCTCGGCCTGCACGACGTACTGCGCCAGCGAGCCGACGGGTCGATCGACGTGTCGCCGCTCGGGGCAGTGGGCGCACCCCCGATGCCGCCGGCAGCAGAGGTCGCACCGCCGGCAGCCGACGTCACGTTGCCGGCCGCCGGGGTCACCCCGCAGGCGGCCACAACCACTGGCACGGCGACAGCCACGGTCACTGCTCCACTCCAGCCCACGGCCACCGCGGCCATAAACGAAGGCGCTCGCGTTCTCCCGCGCGTCATTGCAGTGTGGGGTCCCGCTGGCGCCCCCGGTCGAACAACAATCGCGATCGGTCTTGCGGCTGAACTTGCCGCCCGAGGGCACTCGGTGTGTCTGATTGACGCTGACACCTACGGCGGCACGGTGGCCCCCGCACTGGGGCTGCTCGATGAATCACCCGGATTCGCGGCAGCCTGTCGACTCGCTGGGGCCGACACGTTGACCGCCGCAGAACTTGACCGGGTAGCGCAAACTGCAAGTTCTGCCAGTGGTGCGCCGTTTTCAGTACTGACCGGAATCGGCAGACCGCATCGGTGGCCAGAGTTGTCGGCACGGCGAGTGACAGCAGTGCTTGACCAGTGCCGGCAGTGGCGCTCGATCGTCATCGTTGACGCCGGCTTCAACCTCGAGGGTGATGAAGAAGTAAGCAGCGACCTTGCCGCACCCCGCCGGAATGGTGCAACAATCGCGGCGCTGCGCGTGGCTGACGCGGTGGTGGCAGTGGGTGCCGCTGATCCGATCGGGCTCGCGCGACTGCTGCGCACCCACGCTGACCTACTCGAAACTGTCGAGACGGCGAAGGTACGCATCGTCGCCAACCGGGTGCGCGCGTCAGTACTTGGTATTGATCCGCACGGGCAGGTTCGTCAAAGCCTTGACCGGTTTGCGGGCATCCGAGACGCGGTGCTCATTGATGATGACCAGGATGCCGCCGACGCGGCCCTGCTCACCGCCCGCCCGGTGCCAGCCGCCGCGCCGCGGTCGTCGCTCAGCAGAGGTGTTGCCGAGCTCGCCGACTCGCTCGGGTTCGCCCGCGCACAGCCAGCACGAGCACGCACGAAACGGCGGCACCGAGTAGCCTGGCAACGTGTCGACGCTCTCTGACCTAGTGCACGAGCACAGCGATGCCGACGAGGCCGACATTGAGTGGCTACACCTGCTCATTGCTGACGGGCAGTTGCTGGCTGACCTGGCTTTTGCTGACATCGTGCTGTGGGTTCCAACCCGCGAGGGCTCTTTTGTCGCTGTGGCTCACGCCCGCCCATCAAGCTCGGCAACACTGTTCTACCGCGACTTTGTTGGCCAACCGATCAAACCCGAGTGGCAGCGTCAGGTGACGGAAGCGTTCGATTCGGCTCAAATCGTCGACTCTTCGGCCCCCGACTGGTACGAAGAAACCCCCACACGCGTGCGCGCTGTCGCCGTATTGCGGCGTCCGCCGCGCGGCGCCGGTGGCGGTGGAGCTCACGAGGGCAGCAGTGGCGTGCATCCGGTCGCAGTGATTACACGTCACACGAACCTGAGTGAGGCGCGCATGCCGAGCCGGCAAGAACTCACGTTCAACGAGTGCGCCAACGATCTGTTCACCATGATCGCCGCCGGCGACTTTCCGGACAGTGCGGCACCGAGTGGTCCTCGCCGCGGAGCCCCGCGGGCCAGTGACGGGCTGGTGCGCCTTGACCTTGACGGCGTTGTAACGTTCGCCAGTCCCAACGGGTTGAGTGCTTTCAACCGCATGGGGTTTGCCGCCGAACTCGAAGGCCAGTCGCTGGCGACAGTAACTACGAGCCTGCTCTTGGGTCGGCCCCAGCAGGTCGACGAGTCCCTGCCACTTGTGGTGACCGGCCGCGCCCCGTGGCGCACCGACATCGAGTCGCGGGGGGTCACGGTGACGCTGCGCACGATTCCTCTTGTTGTTGCGGGGCGACGCATCGGAGCAATCGTGCTCGCGCGCGATGTCAGCGAAGTGCGCCATCAAGAGCGGGAGTTGATCACCAAAGACGCGACCATTCGTGAAATTCACCACCGGGTGAAAAACAACCTACAAACGGTCGCTTCACTGCTACGCATTCAAGCCCGCCGCTCACAAACTGACACCACACGCGATGCCCTCACTCAGGCCATGCGTCGGGTGACGGCCATCGCCGTCGTGCACGACACCCTGTCAGAGGGTCTCAACCAGAACGTCGACTTCGACGTTGTGTTCTCGCGTGTGCTGATGCTGATCGCCGAGGTCGCGTCAAGCCACAACACGGTGGTGCGGCCGAAGTCAACCGGCAGCTTCGGCACGCTACCCAGCGAATACGCCACCCCGCTCGCTTTAGCGCTAACGGAGTTGGTGACCAACGCCGTCGAACACGGGCTAGAGGGCCGCCCCGACGGCGAGGTCGAAATTATCGCCTCACGTACCGACGACGCTTTGGCCGTGAAAGTGCGGGACAACGGGGGAGGCATGCCCGAGGGCAAAGTGGGCTCGGGCTTAGGCACACAAATCGTGCGGACGCTCATTGCGGGCGAGCTCGGCGGCACCATTGACTGGCACACGCTGGAGGGCGAAGGAACCGAGGTCACCATCGAGGTTCCCCTGCTGTATCTCAAGCGCCGAGCGTGACATCACCTCGGGCACAGCAGCACCCCAGGCACAGCAACGCCCCAGGCGCATCATGTCGATGCAACCCGGGGCGTGATTGCTAAATCAGTGGGCTGTTGCTAGGAGGCGCGGCGTGCGCGTGCGGCGCGACGCTTGAGGGCGCGACGCTCATCTTCGCTAAGGCCGCCCCACACGCCCGAGTCTTGATTGGTCTCGAGCGCGTACTGCAGGCAGGTTTCGGTGACGGTGCAGCGACCACAGACGGTCTTGGCTTTCTCGATCTGGTCAACGGCCGGACCAGTGTTGCCGACCGGAAAGAAAAGTTCCGGGTCAGCGGTGAGGCAAGCTGCTTTATCGCGCCAATCCATGGGCAGTGCTCCTTTATGTTGTGCAGTAGCAGGCCTCGATGGTTGAACGACGCGCTACAAAGTGGGGCTCCCACCGACGAACAGGTGAGAAAGAAAAAAACTGGGGAAATCGCCCACCCCTGCGTAGGCGCCACATCAACCTCCACTAGGGTGCCATAGGCTGAGCCGCAAATCAATAGATTTTTTGGGGGACTGTTCGCATGGATGTCATCCGCCGGCCACCCCAGGTCACCCTGCTCGTCATTTTGCTGGCTGGTCAAACCGCACTCATGGTGGGCGTGACAGCATTCTTAGTGCTGAGCTTGCTGCGCGCTGAAGCCCAATTTCCGGCCGTTGCGGTGGCACTCATTGTGCTCGTTCTGCTAGTCGCAGTGTGGTTGGTGGCGATGACGGTGGGCGTACGCCGCGGTCGGGCCTGGACGCGCGGCAGTGTTCTCACCTACGAGTTTCTGCAGTTGGCGATCGGCGTCGGCAGTGTTCAGGGCTTCATCCCCCGCCCCGACATTGGCTGGTGGGTCATCGGCACCGCGGTCACCGGACTCGTGCTCATTTTGAGTACGCCGGTGTCACAGTATCTTTCCCACCGCGATTAGCTTTCTAGTCGAGACCGAGCTTCTTGCGCAGGCCGGCGACGTGGCCGGTGGCCTTCACGTTGTACAGCGCGTGCTCGAGGGCACCGTGTCCGTCGATGACAAACGTCGACCGGATCACACCGGTGACAGTCTTGCCGTACATCGACTTCTCGCCGAAGGCGCCGTAGGCGTGGTGTACCGCCAGGTCGGGGTCGCTGAGAAGCGCAAAGGGCAACTGCTCGTCGTCGGCGAACTTCTGCAACGCATCCGCACCATCTTTTGACACTCCGAGTACGGCGTAACCCGCAGCCTGCAGTGACGCCATGTTGTCTCGAAAGTCGCAGGCTTGTGTCGTGCAGCCGGGAGTGCTGGCGGCGGGGTAAAAGTAGAGCACGACCTTGGTGCCTGCGAAATCAGCGAGTGAGACGTGCGTGCCGTCTTTGTCGGCGAGGGTGAAGGCGGGGGCTGGGCTACCAGCTTCGAGACGGGAAGTTGACATCGGTATGCTCCAAGAGGTGGGGACAGGCGTGAGGCTAGTCTACGAAGAACCTCGGCGCGGCAACTGAGTGAACTGCGGGTGATAGTGTTTTTACTCGGCCTGTTGATCAGGTTCGCGCACCTCTAGCTCAATTGGCAGAGCAACTGACTCTTAATCAGTGGGTTCCGGGTTCAAGTCCCGGGGGGTGTACGAAAACCCCGGTTCGCTCTCGCCAGCAGCCGGGGTTTTTGCTTGCCATGGTGGCACGGGGCTGAGGCGAGATGGCGACACGGTGCCACGCGGGACTACTGTGCACGACGGGTTCACACCGCGCTGTGAGCCTCTCGGGGTGCGTCACCCGCCCTGAGGTGCGCGCCCTCCGCCGGGAGCATCGGAAGCATCCGGCGCCTCAGGAGCATCGGGAGCGTCGGCCGCTTCGTCAGACGCAAGCCCGGCATCCTTATTCGTGATGCCGACCGCTGAAATCAGGCCACCCACGATCAGTAGGCCCGCGGTGAGTATGAGGCCTCGATCGAGCCAGGCGGCGTCAACCTCGGTGCCGATGAGCGCCCCCAAAAGCGCGATGGCCACGAGCCCAGCCACGCGCGAGACGGCATTGTTGATGGCTGAGGCGATGCCTGATTGGCGTTGATCGACAGCACCGAGAATGGCGGACGTGAGAGGGGCAACCGTAATAGCTAGGCCGAGACCGAACACGATAACTCCGGCAAGCGCCTGCCCGACGAAGTCGAAGGGTTCATCGATCGCCAGCAGCATCACAAAACCTGCCCCGGCAACCACTGGCCCTGCCGCCATGAACCACCGGCTGCCGAACCGCCCTGCGAGCGAGCCGAACCACGTTGAAAGCGCAATGTTCAGCACCGTCACCGGCAACAGAACGAGTCCGGCCTGTGTCGCACCCAGACCCGCACTCTGTTGCAGATAGATCGGCACAACAAAGGTGCCGAGAGACAGTGCGGCGTAGATCGCGACCGTAGCGGCGTTACCGACGGCGAAATTGCGCAACCTAAAGAGCCCCAGCGGCATCATCGGATGCGCGGTGCGCTGCTCGCGCACGATGAACCCCGCCAGGCTGAGCGCTCCAAGCGCGAGCGGCACGAGCACCACCGGGCTACCCCAGCCGAAATTGGCCTGTTCGATAAGGGCAAAGACCACACCGCCAAGCCCCAGTGCTCCCAGCGCGGCGCCCCATCCGTCGACGGGTGTCGTGCCCCGAGGCTCGTCTGCCCGTAAGCCCCGCATGAGAACCAGCGTCACGGCAATCGGCAGCAGGTTGATCACGAAAACCCATCGCCAGCTCGCAAGGTCGGTGAGGAGCCCGCCGATGAGGGGCCCGGCGAGGAAGGCTGCGGAGGTCCAGGCTGTCCACACTCCGATCGCAGTGGCCCGAGCGCGGCCGGTGTGGGTCGAGGTAATCAGAGCGAGTGAACTCGGCACCAGCATTGCGCCGGCCACCCCCTGCAGCGCTCGCGCAATGATTAAAAACTCAGCCGTAGGCGCCAGACCGCACAGCAGCGAGGTGACCGCAAAACCCCACAGGCCAAGCCGCAAGACAAAGCGTCGGCCCCACAGATCTGAGAGAGAGCCGGCCAACAGGATAAGCGCGCCCAGGGTGATGAGATACGCGTCGACGACCCACTGCTGCACGGTCAGGCCGCCGCCCAGCTCGCCACTGATCGCCGGCAGCGCCACGATAATAATCGTGCCGTCGAGAAAGGCGACAAAGGCCGCGAGGATGGCTACCGCGAGAACTCGGCGGTCGAGCACGTCTGATGAGGCTGGGTTTCTGTGACCAAGGGTCATGGCCTGAGTTAACCACCGTTCAGCCCCTGGCGGCCGAAATCTGCGCGGCCGAAATCGTCGCCGACGGTGACATCGCGCGGCGGCGCGGCAGAGACTTCTCTGTGGCCCACAATGGTGCCGTGCCTTTCGACACCTGGCTGGTCTTTGCCATCGCGGCGCTCGGGCTCTCTTTCACGCCCGGGCCCAACGGGTTGCTGGCTCTCACCCACGGAGCTCTGTACGGCGTGCGCGCGACGCTTGCCACTATTACCGGTGGCGCTGTTGGCTTTCTCGTCGTCATCGCCGTGTCTATGTTTGGCATCGGAACGCTGCTCATCGTGGTTCCCGACATTCTTCTCGTGTTGAAGTGGGTGGGCGGGGCCTACCTGGTCTTTCTTGGCGTGCAGGTGTGGCGCTCCCCGGTCATCACGGTGGGGGCCGCCGTTGCACAGTCGACTCGCTCTGGGTGGCGCCTCGCGCAGCAGGGCTTTCTTGCGGCGGTGACGAACCCCAAGGGCATCCTGTTTTTCGTCGCATTTTTACCGCAGTTCATTGACCCCAAAAACGATCTCTTCGTGCAGTTCGCCATCATGGCGAGCACGTTCATCGTCATTGAGATCGTGTTCGAGGTCGTCGTGGCAGCGCTCTCTCAAAGCCTGCAGCCCGCTCTTGCACGGGCGGGGCGCTGGTTTAATCGCGCGACCGGCGGGCTGTTCATTGCGATCGGTATCCTGTTGCCGTGGCAGCTGTAGTGACAGCGCCCGGGGGCAGTTCAGCCCGCGAGGTGAGACGCTGATGAGCCAATCCGCCGAGCCAATCTGACGAGCCAATCAGTTGAGCCAGTCAGTTGAGCTCGTCGAGTGTTTCGCTTCCGCGACTCTCTTCGATGACGGTGCCGATGGCGACGGCCACGGTAATGCCCCAGCTGACCCACATGAGTGCGAGGCGCCAGTCACGGGGGCCCTTGCGGCTGGCGTTGATGACACCGACGCCCGCGAAAGCCGCACTCAGTACGGCGCCGTTCAGTAGATATGTGCGCATGTGACCTCCTATGTGGCGGATGTTGCTCCAAAGCTTCTCCCACGCTAGCGGGTGTTCTCGCTGCACCAACTGCACCAACTGCACCAACAGCCGCTAGCCGACAGCCGCCCGCCGATCTCACCGAGTCTGAGATTCGACCCAGAGCATCCTCCAAAACTGACCGAATGGTCAGAGACCTGGCCGATCGGTCAGTAACGTCATCATGTGTCAACCCAGGACGATCTGCGCGCCATCGCGCTCGCCGAGTTCGCTGCCTCGGGATACAGCGCCACCTCGCTGCAGCGCATTGCCGAAAAAGCCGGCATGTCGAAGGCAAGTGTGCTCTACCACTTCGAGTCCAAAGAGCTCTTGCTGGCTGACATCGTGAGCCCAGCACTGAACGATCTCGAGGGCCTGCTCGACTCTCTCGGGCGAGCGGGCGGTCTTCGTCACGCTGATTTTGTCGAAAGCTTCGTTGATCTGCTGCTGCAGCACCGCGAGGTCGTTCCGCTGGTCATCAACCAGGGGGCGACGCTGAACGACGTGCCCGTCATGCGCCGGGCAACAGAGCTCATGCGCGGTGTCGCCGAACTGTTTCGGCTTGCCAGCGGTTCGACGACTGAAAAGTTGCGCTTTGGGGTTGCGTTCGGCGGTGTGGCGTACACCCTTGCCGCCGCAGAGCGACTTGGGCTCAGCGGTGAAATTCCGACAGGAGACTTGCGCGCCGCCCTCATTCTCATCCTGCACGAGCTGCTCGTGCCCGGCACCGGCACTGCCAGCGGCACCAGCACCAGTCCTCTCGACCCCACCTCCCGCTAAGGAGCACCACTCATGGCAACGCTTCTCTACCGACTCGGCCGGTTCTCGTTTCGCCGCGCCCGCCTGGTCATCGCCGTGTGGCTGGTGCTCTTCGCCGCAGCACTCGGTGGCGGGCTGGGACTCGGCGGGCAAACTGACGAGACGTTCAGCATCCCCGGCACCGAATCTCAGGTTGCTCTCGATCAGCTCAACGCGCTGTTTCCGCAGGTTGCGGGGGCCAGCGTTCAGGCTGTCATCGTTGCTCCAGAAGGCTTTCTCGTCACCGACGAGTCGGTGCGGGCCGACATTGCCACGCTCGTCGATGAGCTGACCGCGGCTGGCGGGGTCGAAACAGTTCTCGGGCCATTTGACGAGTTTGCTGATGGGCAGGTCAGCGACGACGAAACTGTCGCCATCGTGCGCGTGCAACTTGAGGGGGCCTCGGTCGACGTCACTCCGGCCACCCTCGCGGGTCTAATCGCCACCGCCGACACGATTGACCCGCGTGTGGAGTTCGCCGGACAAGTGTTTCAAGACACCACAGTCGGCCTCACCATCGCCGAGGTGCTCGGCGTGCTCTTCGCCGGCGCCGTGCTCATCATCACTTTCGGATCGATCCGCCCGGCGTGGATGCCCTTGGGCACCGCCATTATCGGCGTCGGCATTGTCGTCGGTGGCATTTTTGGGCTCGCCGCCATTTTGCCCGTGTCAAGTTCGGCGCCGCTCTTGGCCGTCATGATCGGTCTCGCCGTCGGTATCGACTACGCCCTTTTCATACTCTCTCGCCATCGCGGGCAACTGGCACGGGG
>Ga0222708_1000230_pt1 | contig 15373 bp, 12 predicted proteins | sample AntAcemetage1576_FD_179806 | JGI IMG/M metagenome (GOLD analysis project Ga0222708, IMG submission 179806) | Saline water microbial communities from Ace Lake, Antarctica - #1576 | ecosystem: Environmental > Aquatic > Non-marine Saline and Alkaline > Saline | place: Antarctica: Ace Lake... | reverse complement strand
AGCCATTTCAAAAAATTAACATCTTTTCTACAAGTCCACACTCGTTTTTTTTTTATTTCTTCTTGGAATCAAACAGCAAGAATTGAGCTTAAGTTGCGATACACTTTGATCTATTTAAATATGATTAATTGTGATAGATATGTTCCACTTTGGTTAATTGGATATTCTTCTTTGTCTGTAATAATTGTTGTTTTTGCACCGTCAAGTACACCGGAAAGTGTGAAAATTTCGGTGCTAGTTAGCGCTCAAACAGCTTTGGGGGGCGCGGCTGGTATGTCACGAAGTGGTAAAAGGGACACTGACGGAGTTGATAATATTGAAAATGCGGAAGAAAATGCGGAAGATATTCCAAAAGACTTAATGTAGTACGCTTACAGATTTAGGGTGTAATGTAGTATAACTTTTGGCGAACTGGAAACCCGCTACTAGTATAGCTTTGAAGCCTCTTGAAGCTTGAATTTTGAGGAACGAGAATATACTACATCCTTAAGAAACTGCTATTCCAAAAGAGCCATTTTTAATTAAACCCTCAAAGTCTTTAAGTTGTAGTACGCTTACAGATTTAGGGTGTAATGTAGTACAAATTTTGGCGAACTGGAAACCCTTTCCTAGTATAGCTTTGATGTCTCTTGAAGCGTTCGTTATGAATAATTAGAATATACTACATACTTGAGAAACTGCTATTCCAAAAGAGACATTTTTAAGTAAAAAAAAAACCCTCCTTTTTAGGGGAGGGCTGAAGTTGTGATGCACTTTGAAATTATTTTAACTGTTGCTGTCTTTCTTTTAAAAGCTTTGCAGCGTCCGTCGGCTTCATATTATCGAGTATTGTATGCTCAATAATTCTGTCTTCCATAAATTCAATCTTTCTTAATTCATCCGAACTAAATGTATTCCTTAAAAGCTTGTTATTTGATACTCCACGATTTTCACGAAGTTCTTTCGCCTTAACTCCAAAAACTACCTTATTAACTTCGTCGCTACAATAAATACAGTAAGCTTGCACCTTTCCACCACATTCGTTCTTGTCGCACCATTCTTTGATTACATCCGTTAGTTTGCGTCGAACTACTTTACCCTCTGTACGGGCTATAAGATAAGCCTGACGTTCTTCTTTTTCAAACTTAATACCAAAGCTGTCTGAAAATAATTGAATCAGTGACAGCCCTATTAAGTCTTCTGAAAGTTGTCTGGCGACTAAGTTATCTTCAATTTCGAGCTTTCTAATTAAAATCTCAAAGTCTGTAAGTTGTAATACGCTTATACCTTTAGGGTGTAATGTAGTATAACTTTTGGCGAACTGGAAACCCTTTCCTAGTATAGCTTTGATGTCTCTTGAAGCATGAATTTTGTCGAATTGGAATATACTACATACTTGAGTAGCTGATATTCCAAAAGAGAAATCTTTAAACATCAAACCCTCAAATTCTCTTAACCCAACCTTAACAATTGCGGTTTCAGCTTTCAATATTTGATTTGGCATTTGTTTACTCTGATTTACTACTTCTAAAGTATATATCGGGTGTAAGCGATTTGTCAATACTTAATTTTAAGTATAAAAAAAAAACCTCCTTTTTAGGGGAGAGCTGAAGTTGCGATGCACTTTGATCTATTTCAATTAAAATCTCAAAGTCTTTAAGTTGTAGTACGCTTACAGATTTAGGGTGTAATGTAGTACAAATTTTGGCGAACTGGAAACCCGCTACTAGTATAGCTTTGAGGTCTCTTGAAGCGTTCGTTATGGATAATTAGAATATACTACATCCTTAAGAAACTGCTATTACAAAAGTTGTAGTACGCTTACAGATTTAGGGTGTAATGTAGTATAACTTTTGGCGAACTGGAAACCCTTTCCTAGTATAGCTTTGAAGTCTCTTGAAGCTTGAATTTTGGCGAACTAGAATATACTACATACTTGAGAAACTGCTATTCCAAAAGAGAAATCTTTAAATAAAAAAAACCCTCCTTTTTAGGGGAGGGCTGAAGTTGCGATGCACTTTGATCTATTTTAGCTGTTGCCGTAATCGCTGTCTTTCGGCTACATATCTTACAGCGTCCTTCGGCTTCATGTTATCACATATTATATATTCAATAACTTTGTTTTCAGTTGATTTAACCTTTCTTAATTCGTCCGAACTTAATTTATTTCTCAAAAGATTAGTGTTTGATACCCCGCGAATTTTTTTAAGTTCTTTCGCTGTGATACCGAAAACCATCTTATTAACTTCGTTGGTACAATAAACACAGTAAGCTTGCGCTTTTTCACTACATTCATTCTTCTCGCACCATTCTTTGATTACATCCGTTAGTCTGCGATGAAATACTTTCCCCGAATTAGCTATATAACCCTGACGTTCTTCTTTTTCAAACTTAACACCAAAGCCGTCTGAAAATAATTGTGTCAGTGCCAGTCCCATTAAGTCGTCCGTAAGTTGTCTGGCGATTAAATTACCTTTACGGCTGAGCCTTCTAATTAAAATCTCAAAGTCTGTAAGTTGTAATACGTTTACAGCTTTAGGGTTTAATTTAGTCCGAGCTTTGGAGAACTGGAAATCGTCTCCTAGCATAGCTTTGAAGTCTCTTGATGAGTGGTCTTTGGGGATTAAAAATATATTACATACTTGGGTTACTGCTATCCCAAAAGAGTCATCTTCAAACATTAAACCATCAAATTCTTTTAGCCCAACCTTAACAATTGCCATTTTAGCTTTCATTATCTGGTCTGTCATTGTTTACTCTGATTTACTACTTCTAAAGTATATATCAGGTGTAAGCGATTTGTCAATACTTAAATAAAAACCCTCCTTTTTAGGGGGAGGGCTGAAGTTGCGATGCACTTTGATCTATTTCGGTTTTCTCGAATAAGCTGAAGTTGCGATGCACTTTGATCTATTTGTAATAATCTTCCGACTTTAGTTTATTTGTCAGCGTAAAATCAGTAATTGGTTCGCTGTTGGCACGTCTCTTTCTTTTTTGTTTTTCTCGACCGCCATTATCAAACCCACCATTATATCTGGTAAATTTATCGTATTCGCAGAAAGTATTTTGAATATCCATATAAGTTAAAGGCATCCAAGGAGAATCTGAAAGAAGATTCATTTCAGATAATTCCTTAATAGCTTGTGAATGGAATTTTTCAGGTACACCCAATTTTTTTAAACCACGAACGGCACCATTACCAGGAATAACAAATTCATTACCACCATACTGAGTGGAATCAAGCCACCCTAATTCTGTCGTAAATTGCATTGCAAGAAAATCACCGAAGCCATTGATTGATTTGAAAAAGTCAAAAACTTCTTTCGCTGTTTGCATTTTTGATATTTTCTCAAGGTCGTAGTTGTTAAAAATATCAAGCCATCCAGCAACTTTTTTTGTAAATTTTTTATCTCTATGCGGTACTAAATATGCTCCAGTGAAAGGCACATCGCAATTATTAATAATGAAATCCGCGACTTCTTCAGCTTTACCGTCATTCATTAAATTTCCTGGATATTCATCATAATTATTCAAAACTTTTTCGTATGTCGAAAACTTCCGGAATATTAAGTGAAAAACTGCGTCACTTATTGGGTAATCACCTTGATAATTGTTTCGAGCTTTTATGAAATATTGGCTCTCTCTATCCATGTATCTTCTATTTTGTGTTGATGGATGATTTGCAAAATAAGGATGCTCTGAAGTCTCGGAATTAATTCTTAAAAGAGATACTTCGTCTCTCAATTTAATATATTCGATATAGCTTTTTAGGCTTTCATCAGATACATATTGTTTCAAAATAGATTGGATTTTCTTCTCATCTATTTCTTCTTCGTCATCCATTAACTCGACAACTTTTGATTTTCTGGCGAATAATTCTTTGTACATATTGTCAAGTCTTTCGGTGTAATATTCTTTATTGTATTCACCTTTTTCTACATGCCAAGGTTCACCGACCAATTGCTTACCACTAATTTTGTGAAAGCGGGGTTTGTCTTGACCTCTGTAATAATCAACTATTTCACCTGCGTTACGACCTAACTGCAATGGTAAATTCTTTTCGTGACCTCCTAATCGTTTTCTTTGGACAATATTTTCAATTTCTAATTGACCTGTTATTATTTTTTTTCTCAATTCAAAGTATTCTTTGTCTGCGATATTTTTACCTTCATTGTGCAATTTGAATAAATAATTTGCTTGAAAATCCCGGTCGAGTTTACTTCTGTTTCGACCTGTGAAACTTAAACCCTTAACTTTAATATCCTTGGTTTTTACCCATTCACCCTTTTTTTGTTCGTGCAAATTTAGCATTATGTAATGCTTTTTCTTGCCAGTAGACTTTGATTTTTTATCGTTAGAAAATGGTACAAAAAATGATTCACACCACCATTCATAATCGAGGTTGATTCCTTTAGGCATTGCATCTTGGATATACTCATGCAATTCATCGTTAGTATATTCGGAAGTATTTTCAATACAAACACCGTCGGTATCAACTTGTATAACATTACAACCGACTTCGACGGCTTTTTCAACCATTTTTAAAGCGATAGCTCGACCTATTGCTGTTACCATTGCGGCGCATTTGTAAGAATTAAAGCATATACCGACAGTGCCAAATGCCCCATACCCCGAATTTATCAATACTTTCATTGCACCCTCCATTTGTTTGGCTAAAATATCGCCTGCTTTACCCAATTTTTTGAGCCTCAGTCTTTCAGTAAGCAGGTAATTCAAAACACTAAGCAACTTCATTTGGGGGTCTTTGTCTTTATCATAAATGCCCCAATACAACATTATATGGGGGTAAAGGCTCGCAACGTCTATTTTGAAAACGTTTTTGTACAAACCTCCTACGGCATCAGTGTAACCACCTACGTACTTATGCCTTTCTTGAGTTTTCGGTAAACGGGGGTCAAGTTTGTTTGTATAACCGTAAACTTCGCACAAAATGGAATCCCATTTACTGCCGTTTCCTCCGGTCGCAAGGCTTTGTAGGTTCCAATCTATGAATAATTTTTGATAGTAAATTGAGGGTAACAGTATATCGGCTAAATCTTTTGTATCTTCCAAATCGTATATGAGATACTCTTTCAAGATATCCCATTTTTTGTTTACAATACAATCTTTGATTCCATCAGCGCCGAGGTCTAATCGCGCTTCCTTACGTAATCCCATCTGTAATGGTGCAGCTTTGAGAGTGTATTTTTCCAACTTTCGGGCGACGTTATCCCACGCTAATAATTGGTGATACAGGTCAATAATCGCACAATGGGAACCGTCTTTATTTTTTAATCTGATAGCTTCATAAATTGTCGGATGACCGCTGAAGCGTTGGGCGGCTCTGTGGCAAGTTTCACGACTATCAATGGTAAATGGAGTTTTAATTCCAAGTAAACCAGCCCTCCCAATAATATAGGGTAAGTCAAATTGAAAACCATTAAATGTCGTTAAAATTTCTGGAGATTCTCTTTCGAGAATATACAAAAATTTTCTAATCATTAAAACTTCAGATTCATCATGGATAATGATTTTCTTGCCTTCACCATTCATCACACCAATCATTACTATTGGGTGTACTTTCCACATCGGTAATGGTAAATCGTCGTCATCCACAAATTTGTCGGGCATGGTACCAATTGTTAAATCAGTTTCAATGTCTAAGTGCATTGTTTTCACTTCAGACAATGGCTTAATTTTCCTTTGTGGTTCCCATTTTGGAATCAAACTTGTATCGAATTGCTTGTAAATATCAATTTTTTTCTCATCGATACTAATTCTGAATTTTGCGGGCGAAGGATTTGCTTTTGTCGGTTTTTCGTCGTTATCGAAAATCTCTATTAGATTTCCTAAATGTTCTAACATATTTTACCTCTGATTATATTACCATTATATCACGTGTACCCGATACTGTCAAACACTCAAGTTCTTGAGTGTGAGCTTAAGTTGCGATGCACTTTGATCTATTACAAAAAAAAACACCCAATTTCTTGAGTGTGAGCTTAAGTTGCGATGCACTTTGATCTAGTTCGGTTTTCTCGAATAAGCTTAAGTTGCGATGCACTTTGATCTAGTTCGGTTTTCTCGAATAAGCTTAAGTTGCGATGCACTTTGATCTATTACAAAAATTGATCTATCGTGTTAAGAGTTGCACCGCTTGCTTTCATTGCCTTGATTTTCAATTCGTCGGGTATACCAAGTTTAGAAATTATTTGGCATTTTTCAAGCTTGGTATATTCTTTGTAAGTCGCTCGGCTTACTTTTGAAGCGACCGCTATCGCCTCTAGGACTTCACTCGAATACTTGGACAATGTAAAAATTTCACCTTCAAAGCTCACAGATTGTTGTTTCGACATCGGTAATATTTGCTGTGTAACTCCACAATTTAGACAGCAAACATTCGATGGCAGCAAAATATGTTTTTTTCTTGCTATAGCCTCGCCGCAAGAAAAGCAATATGTCCAAACGCTCGATTTATTGTCAGGCTGCTTATCATTTGTGTATCCTTGTAAATTCCATTCGTAGTAGTTTTTTGGGGTTCCGTGATAATAAACGTTACCTGCTAAATCTATCAATAGTTTTTTGATTCCTTTATATGGTCTAAGCAAGCGACCGACAATTTGTAAATATTTAGGTGTGCTGAAAGTGAAACTACATAACATCAGTGATTCTATTTGAGGGACATCAACACCCTCAATAAACATTTGACAGTTTATTAAGACCGGGAAATTACCTTTTTTGAAACCGTCTAAAGTTTTTTCTAAGGGGTCACTATGTTCGGTATCTGAACAAACAAATTTTGCTATAATTCCTCTGCTTATGAAAGTGGCTTTAAGTCTGTTACCATGTTCAATTGTCGTACAGAAAATAAGTGTTTGACCGCGCGCGTGTTTCTGGTAAGTGTCAACCGTTTTATCGATTTCTGGTACTGTCGCAAAGATTTTTTCTTGGTCGTGATAACTGTCTGCTGTGTTTTCAAATATTGGAGCGTCAATGGTCATCAAATCGTAGTCCGAGAGATAGCCATTTTCAATAAACCATTTAATTTGTGGCGACAAATATAATTCTTCAAAAAGCGGTGATAGTCCCTTACCGTCGTGACGATTTGGTGTCGCTGTAAATCCTTTGCGGATTCTTCCGTAAGCAAAAACATCTTCATAAGTTTTTGCTCTGACTCGGTGTAATTCGTCGCCGATAACCAAATCTGGTTTAAATTCAGGTAAGTATTTTCTTGCGCTGTGAAAAGTTGTTATCAATATTTTTTTACTCAAATCTGGTTTGTAACCAGTGTGGGCAAGTGTTGCATCATCAAGGTAACGAGACATGTTGTAATTTAAAGTTTGATTTGGAGTTATTAATGCTATTTTGTGGGAATCAAATCTTTTAATGTATTCCTCGATGTAAGCTTTCATTACAACGCTTTTACCCGTGCCTGTTGGTGATTGTACGACAGAGGGTTTATCGTCTTTAAGTAAAAATTCTAATTGCTTTTGTTGGTATTCTCTGAGGTTCATTTTTTCTCTGATTTAATATCGGGTACACTCGATTGTGAATAAAAAAAAGAGCTCAAGTTGCGATGCAACTTAAGCTATTTAGTTTTTAAGCAAATTCTAATTCTTTGTCAATCTCAATTGGTGTGAGAATGTCTGTGACTTCGACTTCGCCAATTGAGATTTCTGTACTCTCACCTGCCATTAATGCAGCAAGTGAAGATTCGTTTTGTAAACTGATTTTTTCCATTTCCTCAATTAATTTGTCGCTTATTCTATCAAGGAATTCGCTCTGAGAACTTAAAAAATCGGGAGGAATTGAAAATACATTTTCTTCGACATCGAGTATATACCAGATGTGCTGTGGGATATACATGATGTCTTTTCTACACAAATCATAAAACCATACCAAAACTAAACAGTTTTCTAATCCAGTGTCCCCCCACGATTTGGAGATGGAGTTTTTTGAAACCCCGAATCTTATGCTGGATAAACTTCTTAGAGGATATGAATCATTAACTTCTTTTTCTTTGTAAGTGTAATTATTCGTTACAACTAACTCAGGGTGACTACTATCAACCACATCCCATTTTGTTGTTTGAAATGTTCCGCTGCCATCCTTCTTTTCAAATGTCTCCCAAGTGGGATTTTTAATTAATAACGAGACACCTTCTTTCGGAAACTGCTTTAGAGCTATTATATTTCGCAAAAACTTAGAAGCGTTATGGGTCTTCTTATATTTTGGAATTTGTGCGGCGAGATGTCCCTCACCTTTATTCCATAATTTTTCAAAATCGGCAACAGATTCAACAACATCGCGATTGACATAAAGAGGAAGCTCTACTATTATTTCCTCTAAGTTGATAGCTATCTTTACAAATTTTAACTTACCGTCCTCTCCGACTTCCGGAGAGCAAACAACTGGAAAATTATTTACAGTGTAAAAAGCTTTGTCAGCAGAACCTTGGATTTTAGATTTTTTGAAAGCTACATCAAATACAACTCTACTTGATACTAAATTATCGTCTTCGTAATTGCTTCCGACTTCTAAAACCAATTTGTTTTCAAAGTTATAGATTCTCGCACAATATGCTGCGATTCTTTCATACTTCCCGTCATATTTGATAAGCCCCCAGTTGTTGTTGGTCAAACCTAATTCGGACTGAACGAATTTTAAATTTGCCAATACATCAGAGGGAAAATCTCTATCAAGTAAGTTGTATTGAATTTCGCTGTTGTCATCATAAGCAACTTTTTTTTCTGTAAGTAATTTAACAGGGAAGTTAGTATTTTTTGTGAGATTATCAATCGAGTCCAAGAATTGAAAGTTAGTCATTTTTTTTGTTACTGATTTAATTTGTTGTTTACTTTTTTGCTATTTGCAGCGATAGCTCGCATCTACAATACGCGGTCTTTCCCGTAGTCTTCACAATTGAGGAGCGGATGAAGTCGCCTTCTTTGCTCCACTTCTCAACTATAATCGCTTACACCCGATTTGTCAACACCTAAAATAAAAAAACTTTCAAAATAAATTGAAAGTCTTATTGTATAACGTTTTCAGGTTTTAAAATTCTATTTCTTCACCCCCGGTTAAATGGTCATAAATATCTTGCGGGGTAAACCATTTAGGAAATGATACAGATAAATTTTCTAAGTGTTCCCCGTTATCATCGAAAAACCCGCGAACGAGTTTGCATTTCGATAAAGGAGTTTTTGAATTCTGAGATTTTTTCTCAACCAACACAGTTTGGGCTACACGCTGATTATAAGAGTTATCAGGGTAACTCCCGTTGGTGTCGTTGTGTGTTGCTGCAATAGTCCAGCGGTAGGCTTTGCGGCTATCTTTCAGGTGCGACTTATACCACTTACATGCAGCATCGGAGACTATTTCATTATCTTTATACTCAGTATATTCATCGATGATATCCTGCACTGGATTTTTTTTAGCTTCCTCGTGATTTTTAATTCTGTCAAAGTAAGAATTTCGGATATCTTCAAAAGCAAGAGCTATTTTTTGATAATCACCTTCGATATCTTCAGCACTCACTCCTAGCTTACAGCGAGGCTTTAGCAAATCCCATAGCTCGCTATTCGAGCCGTTCGCGTGTTCATCTATTATATATCCGACTTCCATCCCAAAGCAGTATTTACGAATCAAGCCTATTGATGCGAGTGTCCAAGTCTTACCGGAACCCATTGCCCCCGTTAACCAAAAAGGTTTTTGTCCATCGATGAATAACTGTAGCCAGCCTTTTTCATAATTTTTTAAAGCTTCTAACATAGATTCTTTGCGCTCCAAAAGTAATTCTTCGTCTTCAGAAATTGCGGAAGTTTCATCTTGGATATCAGCTTTTTTACCAGATATTTTTTTAATTTCTTTATCAAGTTTCGCAGCCTTTTTTTCTTCCTCTTTTGTTAAAGTTATTTGTTCGGCAATTGCCGTCTCTAATTGCAAATCTTGAAGGATTATAGATGAAGGGTGCAATAATTTTTCAGGCTCTAATTTAGCAAATTTTGATTCCATCTCAGTGGATAATTCGGTTCTGCTCGCGTTAGCGTAAATTTCATTTAGCGAAAATTCGCTATTTTTGAGTTGGTAAATTTTGTTCTTATTTTCTCTTAAAAGATTTATTGTCACTGATGCACCGATACAACCCATAACGCCAAGGCTAGCGGACATCAAAAGCAGTAATTTTGTTGATGATAAATTATCACTTTGCTTATTGACAACAGAAACTTTTGTTGCAAAATCGACATTATCCTGTTTCAAGCGCTCAAAATATGGAGACAACATGGGCTTTATATTTGCACCATTTGAACAATACTTACTATATTTGTTTTGTTCATCTTTGAATGGGTTCGATAACTGATTTACATCTGGTTTGAAGCAGATATTTGTCATGGGCAGAAAGTCATTATTCGCGATTGTCGCATAACACATTGAAATAGCACCAATACCCGAAAGTGCTATACAAACAGCTCTAAGTTTTCTGTTCAGACTTAAAACTGGCTTGACCAAGTTTAACAATTCTTGGTGGTATTCGTTGCTGTAGATTTTAGACATTTTAGTTTTTCCTTGTATTGGTTGCTAGAAATTTTAGGAGAATTATTAGTGTTACTGCAATGGAGAAAAAATTAAATATTTTCTCAACAATTTCAGGCATGATGTGTGACGGACTAATAAAGTCCCAGATGGCGTAATAAAAACTATATAGTATATTTTCGATATCAATAGATTCAACAAATACGATTAGATACCCTGCTATTAAAAGAAGCAAAAATTTCAATTCTGACATTATTCTGAATTACCTTTTAATAAAAAGCTCAATCCTATTCTAGCAAAAACACCGAGAGCGGCTAAAGCAATTAAAACACCGCCAACAATATCATATAAACTTTGTTCGGGAGGAGGTGTGTAACCCTCAAAATTTTTAATTTCTTCTTGGATTTGGTTTTGTGTTACGCGACTGGTATCAACTTTCTCAGAAATTTTGCTCAATACAACTCCATTCACAGAAGATGTCAAAGCAATTCGAGATACCATGAGCCCGAAAACATATTTTTTTTCTATTTTTTTACCGCTTAATAAAGCAGTGCCAAGTGCAGTATTAAAAGCTGCACTCAAAATGTGAAATGGAATCGGTGAAAAACTTTCGGACACCCCGGTAATTGCTGAAAGCAAAAACAAGGAATACAAAGAATTTACAGTAACCGTTAAACTAAAGTCCAATACCAGCACAGATTGTGTAATCTGCGTTTGGTAATTTATTTCATGTTCGTTAACGTGGCGTTCAGTCGCGTTGTTAATTCCAGGGGCGGACACCATTGATTCCAAGTTGAGTTCATTTTCAGTGGAATCAATGGTCGGTTCCTCAATTATTTCGTTTTCATTGTTACCAGTGATTTGTGAGATAACATCTTGTATTTGGTCAATCATTTTCGCTTCTCTGATTTTTTTATACACTTATATCTTAATCGGGTGTAAGCGATTTGTCAATAGGTCAAAGTGCATCGCAACTTCAGCCTATGAAAAAACCCTCCTTTTTAAGGGAGGGCTGAAAGTGCATCGCAACTTAAGCTATTTCGAGAAAACCGAACTAGATGAAAGTGCAGCGCAACTTAACCTATGAAAAAACCCTCCTTTTTAAGGGAGGGCTGAAAGTGCATTGCAACTTATGCTTTATTCGCCTTTGATATATCTGAATATTCCGCTAATAGCTCTTGTGATAATTGGCGTTCCTCCTTGTCCTTGGGGTAGCGTTTTCATTCTATTCTCTATTTTGTTAGGGTTTAACTCTTGTCTCGCTATTAAATCAAAATCGGCGAGACTTCCTTGGCGCTGCAATAATTGTAACTGCTGTTGTTTGTAGTTTCTGTCGTCGTCTATTTGCCGAAGGTGAATATCATTCACTTTTTGCTGCAAGACTTTGCGTTGCTGCGATTTGTCGAGGTATTCTCCAACATAGGCGTTCATAATTACAGTTTGATTATTATGAGTATGCCTTCTTCCCTCAGCTTCTAAGGCGTATTCCTGAGAAATGTTTTCCTCAATTATTTGGTTATTGTGTTTTGTGTTGGAGAGCGACGCTTTGTTTATGCTCTTCTTAATCTGTACGCTCGCGTTCGCAGTTTCGCTAATTATCGTACTGTTCATTGTTTGAATTGCTGCAATACCTTTTATCTTGTCTGAGATTGCCTGCGAAATTAGAGGAGCCATTATTTGCTGATTTTGACCTGTTTCCCCAGCAGCCAAAATACTTTTCATTCTTTCAGGATTTGCAGTTCTGGCGATTGATTCCAAAGTAGGAAATGAGATTCCGAATTTATTTCTGGCAATATTGGCGACTGTTTTACTTGAGGGTGTAACGTGGTCGGTAGCGCGGTGAGCTTTGCTACCTGCTTTTTTAGAAGCTTTAGCCCACGACCCAATACCAGAAAAACCATTCCAAGCACCACTGAAAACTTTTGAAACTTTATTAGATTTAGCCATTTTTTTTACTTCCTTTTTGTGTATTTAGTAAGTCTCATCAGTGCAGTTGATAACTGCATACGCGGGTGTGCCGCGTTTCGACTTTCACTTTACAGATTCTATTTGGTCGACGCATTTAGAAATTTCTTTTTTATCGGTGTAAATTTTTTCGCAGAATTTTCTTTCTTTTAAAACCCTTAACATGTTATCGCGGGAGTAATCGTATTTGTCTGCTTTACCAACCTCCCACGGGCTGGTAATTGTTGTATCTTGAATCCACCAATTCGCAAAATATTTTGCTGGATTAATTATCAAATTTGTTGTTATGAGAAAAGTAACGTAAACGATAAAAGAGGCACTTGATAAACCTCCGAGAATTACTATTATTAATCTGTCAATTTTTATTGGCTTTGTCTTTGCCATTTGGTCTTTTGAAAGATTTTTGCAAAGCCATAATTGATAAACTTCGTAATCACCACTGTGAAAACTTCCATCTTTATGGGTAAAAAAAATATTATAGTTTGGAAACGAATGCTCAATTACTTGGGGTACAGGAATCAAACCTTTACCGACATCTGCAACATATTCCGCGAAAATGGCAACATCATTATTTTGGTACTTTATTCGCGCTTCTAATTCCTGAAATTTCATCTGAAGAAAATTGAAGCGTTCTTTGTTGTTTTCTTCGGCTATATTTTCGAGTGTTTCAAAATATGATTTGAAAATATTAAACTTTAGTTCATCCATTAGCTTTATTTAGTAAGTCTCATCAGTACAGTTTTTAACTGTATACGCGGCGAACCGCGTTTCGACTTTTATTCTTGAATTTCCATGGCTTTAGCTCGTAAAGTTTCTTTGCTAACTCCTACAGCAGCAGCCATAATTTCTAGCATCGATTCAGTCGTTTGCTCGGTGTATTCAGAAGTCTCCGACATCGCTAAACTAACCTCAAACCTTAGTCGATCATTTTCCAACCGACGATTTTCTTTGAAGCGATTGACTTTGTTTACCAAAGCTTCAGATTGAGCGCTAGCAGCTTCACCAAATAAATTATCAAGGGCTAAAACTACAGTTGCCTGCAAGTCGTAAGCATTTTTGAATCTATCCGGTATACCTTCAGCGATTTGCAAAGCTTGAGAACTTTTAACTTTAATGCCGTTTGCAACAGCAATAGCTGTAACTTCTTTAGCCTTGGCGAAATCGTCAGAAAAAGTTAAGGCAGATGATTGATTTTGTGTTAGCTCTAAGCTGCTACCGTTGTTATTAGTATTAGAGTCTTGCATGGTGTTTGATTCCTTTAATGTATTTTGGTTTTCTACGAGATTGTCTAAAGTCTGTTTTTCGATTCTTACTATTGGGGCTGAAGTTGCATCGCAACTTGAGCTATTGGATATTTGCAGAACTAATTTTTCAATTTCTTCGTTGGTAATATCTTTGTATTCAGTACCTAAATCATCAATCGCTCCCCTAATTACTGTTAAAGATACGGAATAATTTTTGTACTTTAACTTTGCTTGGATTCTTTTAGCAATTGACTGCAATAAATTATTCATTGTTTTCACCTGTATATTCTGTGTATTTTTTGTTGAGAATGTATTTTGACGCTTTGTATGCGACAAATTTTAAATCGTCTGTGCTGAATTTAAACATTCGATTTTTGACACAAGCCGTATCGAAACCTTTTATTTCCGAATCTTTAAACCATCGAAACCAATTACTAATATTTATTTCATTGGTGGAACAGATATCTGTAAAATCTTCGGACAATTCTTCATCGAGAAAAGTTGTTAAATCTTGGAAATTCCAGGCAGTTTTTTGCTGTGCTATTTTGTCTATTAACTTGAAAGCTTTTCTAGAAGCTGTGAGATTCTTTGGTGGTAGTCCTAGTTTTTTCTGTAAGTCTAAGAATTTTTTAAAATCACTTTTGATATTTTGACTAAACAAATCTACAGAATAACCTAGGTTTAAACTTTGGTTCCACTGTTTGTATTTTGAATACCATCTATAGAAGGTTTTATCTGCTACACATTTTCCTTCTATTCGTTGGTACTCTTGCCGCAATTCTTGATATTTTTCTCTATATTCTTTAGTTTGATGTTTCATAAAAAACGAAATAACACAACCGAAGTAAAGTTTTTGTTTCCTGTCGCTCGCGGCGTGTCGTTTCTTTCTTTGCTCTTATAAATAGTATAACAAACTTTTGGTGAACTGTCACCCTTTTTAGAAAAAATAAATTTATAGTGTACTTAGAACAATTTATACTTTGTCATTCGCAGTTCGTTACGCCGTATCCAGCCTGCTGGGTGACAGAAATTCAAACTATACGGCGTCTATTGCATGATCTGTTGGGACTATTCGTCAAATAACCACCATAACTAGTAATACGCAAATTGGTCTAAGTAAATGGCTGAAACAACCTTATATCAACAATCTAACGCCGTAACGAACTGCGAACGAGATTTTTCTGCTGCGAATAAGGGGGTATATGGGGGGTAAATCTGAAGCTCAATTTGAAAATTTGCGAAAAAAATTTTAAAACTGCAAATGCTGAAAGTACTGACACATAAGGAGGCTGCAAAATTTTAGTACCGGAAACCGAAATTCGAGACCGTGCAGAACTGATTATTGCGTTATTTTCTGGAAATATATAAGGTGTGTCTATTTATACAGCTATTTATACTCTTTTTCGGGCGCTGGATACGCTTACACCGACTACCTGCGCGCTTGCTCTTACGTTCGGCTGAGCGTGTTCGGCTGAGCGTGTTCGCTTGCTCGTGTTCGGCTGAGCGTGTTCGGCTGCGCGTGTTCGGCTGCTCGTGTTCGGCTATAGATTCCAACCTCCTCATTAAAGAGGAGGTTCGTCCGGCTGTGCGTGTTCGCTTGCTCGTGTTCGGCTGAGCGTGTTCTTTAATAAAAAAAATCTCCCAAAAAGGGA
>Ga0222708_1000229_pt1 | contig 15379 bp, 16 predicted proteins | sample AntAcemetage1576_FD_179806 | JGI IMG/M metagenome (GOLD analysis project Ga0222708, IMG submission 179806) | Saline water microbial communities from Ace Lake, Antarctica - #1576 | ecosystem: Environmental > Aquatic > Non-marine Saline and Alkaline > Saline | place: Antarctica: Ace Lake... | reverse complement strand
GAGGCAAGCCGTCAGATACTAGTGGCCTAGCTATTCCAGAGGCAGAAGGCGTAGAAGCTAAACCCAAAGCAGCTCCGTCTAATAGTGCCGCGGTAATTGACGTGTTGGGCGTACCAGTAGATGTTAGTGGTTACAGTCCTGGATTTAGAAGCGCCGCGCCTAGGATACTGAGAAAGGTTATTCAATCACCTGAAGGTCTATCTTTCGTAGACCCGGATAATGTTTGGGGAGGGTTTCTTCCAAGAAGAGGCGATATGTCCTCAAATTATCTTGAGGCCATGCTCTATCTATATCGAGCTAAAATATTCAGCAGGTCTGACTTAAGAAAGTTTATAAGAGATAATATTCCAAAGGTTGGTCGGAAAAGATTTAGCGAGTGGAAGAACGCCCTAAAGCATTACCGAGGTAATGTTGGTGACTATACCGATGGGCAGCCCGGAAGAAAGAGTGCTAGAGAGGCAAATATATATGCCCTAAACAGCCTGATTAAACTGGCCGACGAACTGGACAGTTCGGGTTTATCAGAGCTATCTGATCTTGTTGATCGGGCCATTAAAGACGTAATTTAGCATTAATTATCGACATATAAAGATTTTTTTAAAAAAATTACACAAAAATTAATATTTTACAAAAAAACCTGCTAATTGTTATGAGTCAAGTGTTATTCTAAATAACGAGGATATTTTTTAAAAATGCAAAAGAAAGCAGATAAAAATTCCAATGAATACTACCAGGGCGCTCTAAGCGAACTTGGTGACCAATATGCTAAGTCATATTATACAGGGCTTAAAGGCATGTATGATGAAAAGCCAAAGAAAACTGAGGCAGATTTTGCAAAACTCTATGAAATTCACAATGGATCTGGCTCCGATTTGATTGGAACCGCCCACCCCTACTCAGTAAGTCTCGCAGAGTCTATGGGTAATGGTGGTCTGGTTGAAAATCAAATCGAAAAGCAAAGGGCAGGAAAGAATGTAGCACTAAGCATGCCAACTGGTAATTTTCGTGGAAAGCATGCATACGTTATTAAGAGTTTAGTTAAGTTAGCAGATTCTCTAGATTCGTCAGGAATGACGGAGCTATCTGATCTGATCGATGAAGCAATCAATAATATTTCATCAAACGTGTAATGGAAATTTCTTCATTACGCACTTTCAATAAAATTTTTATGGAGAATTAGAATATGTTAATTCTATTACAACCAGGAATTGAGCCCTTGGGTCAGTTTGACCTCGAAGACAGCGATGTTGCGCTTGTTCGCGGCGGAGAGGTCGGTACCTTTAGGGCTATCGATTTCGCCACAGACGGATATGCTGCTGATGTTTTCAATCAGGGCCCATCTATTCACATTAAGCTTGACTCAGTTGTTTCCGGTGGAGTTACCGCGCCAATAGAGGTCTATGGACTTGTTGACGAGGGCAGCTCATCTGGCCTTGGCGGCAGAGGCTATGGAACAATGCTCGGTCAGATCATCGGAGGTTCTGTTGGTCAGGGAACCGGCGTCGGTGGCCAGCCTACCGTTGGTGCAGTTGTTATCGGACCTTCGACCGTTCTCGGTTCTGGTAAGGCCACCCTCTGGACTAAGCCAGGTCTTTACGGCGTAACTGCTGATGCATTCCGTACCACCGCTGACTTTACAGCAGCTGGTGCGGTTGCCGGACTCAATACCGCTCTCTTTGGAAGCACTGCTAACGGCACTGTCGATGGCAAGATTTCCTCTGCTGCTTCTGGCGGAAGCGGTGCCTTTGGCGCTCGCGTCGCTCTTTCACTAGGCTCTGTGGCTGATACGTCACTTGTCTCAACAACCAACCAATTCGCAGGTGCCGGTGCCGCTCAAGTTGAGCATTGCGCAGTCTACTTGCTCGGCGTTAGCGCTGTATAATTAGGAGATTAATATTATGTCTAATTTCTTTAATACTCAAGGCGAACTAAGCGCAGGTAGTGTCAAGGACGCTCTATCAAAGATTGTTAAGTACGCTTCAATCATTGATGAGCTAAGCCCTTCAAGCTCAGCTTTGTCTGACTCGCCATCGTTTAATGAGGCCCAGAGGGACCAGATGATTAGCGAAGCAATGTCCACAACTGAGGGCAAAATTGCTCTCGGTCAGGCCATGGCCAACCCTATTCGTAGAAACCTTGACTATCAGGGTGTAGGCCGTAAGGCTCTTGTTGTAGATCCTCTACCGCAGGGTGCTCTTGCAGTTTATGACCGTGATATCGATGTCGCAGCAACTGTTATTTCTAGTAACGGTTCTGTTCCAGAGTCTCGCGTATTCGGCGATAGAGTTTCTATTCCTGAGTTCGAAGTTGTTTCTAACCCAACAGTACGTATCGCAGAAGTTAAGCGCCGTAGATTCAATGTAATCGACCGTGCTCAGCAGAAGGCTCGCCAGGAAATTCAGGCACAAGAGGACTCTAACGTCTTTGCTGCGCTTGACTTTGCTTCCGATGCCGCTCGCGGTGGCGTAAATACCCTACAGACTCTCGATAATGGCACTGTCACAACCGAGCTCTCTAAGACGGGTCTTCTAAGCCTCAAGCGTCAGATTGACCGCTGGGACAACGTTACCGCCAAGTACTTCATGAACATTAACCAGTTCACTGATATGCTTAATTGGGAATCTGCTGGTGCAGCAGGTGCCTCACAGGTAGACCCCGTTACTCAGCGCGAGCTTCTTCAGACCGGTCTATATGGTCACATCTTCGGTGCCGATATCATCGTCTCCAAGATTGTTCCTCCTAGACAAGTCTTTGCCGCTGCCGATCCAGAGTTCGTTGGTGTCATGCCTGTTAGACAGGACATCGAAGTTCTACCTGCCGATGAGCCTAAGCAGCTAAAGCTTGGCTGGGTTGTTTCCGAAATAATCGGAATTGGCATCGTCAACCCACGCGGTTGTGCATCCGGCTTCGTAACTGACTAATCTTAGTCTAGCTATATAGCTTAAAACCCCAGGTGACAACACCTGGGGTTTTTTATTTATTAATGATTAAGATAACAGTAATATGCTTATATTTGATTCTACGAATATTAAATATGGAGAATAAATGAATTCGGTTTTTAAAACAATTATAGATAGGATACCTGAATCTAATAGGCCGAAGATTAAAATATTTGAAAGAATGGGGTTTCGATTGCAAAAAATTCACAGTATTGAAAAAGAAATTTATACATTTCAAAAAACAAATCAGCCTGGAAAACAAATATTTTGTACAACTTATCCAGAAATAAATGTTTGGTTTACCATGCTGAAAAAATTAGGCGGTGAAGAAGTATATAAATCTTTATCAGTAGATGAAATATTTGAAATGTTTAATGAAGATGAGAAAATTGAAGCCATATTCAATATTGATAATATATTTGTAGGAGTAAGTAATGACTAGAGAAGAATTACAAAGACGACTTAAATTTATAAAAGGTCAGCCTCTTAAAGAGAAGGTTAGGCCAACGGAAGCCCTAAGAAGGGGAATTAACTCTATAGACATTTCTAAAGAAAATGAGTCTGATTTCGATGATTTTTTTGAATTCGAAGAAGATATAGCCGATATGGTTTCAGCTAGAAAGCAGTTTGAAAGAATGGAGCTTCAGAAAATGACCGATGGCCTGACTGAGCAGCCATCACAAGAAGTTGTTGATGAGCCTATTGTGATATCTGATGATGACTTAACTTCTGGTTTCTTGGTGCTAGAGGAAGCTGACGAGCATACCGAAGAGCATTCTAATGAAACTAAAACTGCTGAAGAACCAGAAGCTATTGCTGAAAAAAATGATGATTTGGAAAAAGAATCTACTGATAATGGCCCGGTATTTAACCCTAATGATATTAAAAACTGCGGATACACTAAATCAGATGGCGCTCAATGCAAAAGACAAGCTCCGAAAAATTTTGATTTTTGTTCAAGCCATAGAAAGATGCTTGAAAAGCAGAAAAATAACTATTAATAAAATTCAAAGTATAGTGAGGGCTTATACTATGGAGAAAAATCTCTTTATAACTTCAGATCTTTCATTGGCTGCCTACCTAGTTATTAATGGCTTAACGCTGGAGAGAGCCAAGAAATTACCATCTGGAAAGTTTGAGCTTGTTCTCTGTGATTATGATAATTGCTCAGAGAAGTTATCACTTGCATATGTCAATAGTGATTTTTCTAAATTTGATAGTGCGATAAGAACAATTAAAAAAATTCTATATACAAAGTAGGTGAATATATGCCATGCAACCCTAGAGATTCAGCAGTCCAGGGGCAGGAAGTTGCCCTACAGATTCAATATTATGATTCTTGCGGAGATAAAGTTTCTGCAGATAAAACTCCGTCAATTCAGATAACTGATCTTGATGGAAATGTTGTTCTTGAGGCCACTAATAAAAATATAGATTATCTTGGTGATGGGCTGTATCAATATACCTTCAGAGTTCCGCCGTCTGGTGATGCCGGAACCTGGGTAGATCACTGGACTGCTGAGATTGATAAGGCTCAGCTGGTTACCTCTTTTGGATTTAATGTCATAACTCCATCTTCCGGAATATCAGCAACAACCGGACCTGGCAAAATATCTATTTCCGATGAGGTTTCTTTTGATTTTTGCCAAGAAGAAATATATGGAATTAATATTTTATTAAAGTTTCTAAAAATGCGACTTCTTTCTGTTGGTAAAAAGCCCGTAAGAGATATTAATGGTGCTTTTGTTCTGGATGCCGACGGAAGTCCAGTAACAGAAGATTGTAGTGTTTTCGATGATAATGTTTTAATATGTTTTTTAATGCAGGCATTGTCAGAGTTTAACTCAACACCCTTCTTCACTGCGTATACCTTTTCCGACCAGATAATTCAGAATCTTTTTTCTCAGATAATCGTGGAGGGAGCTTATGTTTTTGCTCTAGCCTCCCAGTCAATTCTTGAGAAGGGAAGAGATTTCACAATAACTGATGGCGGAGTTAGCTATCAGCCGCCCCAGCTTGGTGACTTTTTGCAGTCCCAGTATGGTACTTGGCTTTCCAGCTATCGTGAGAGACTAAAGTTTATTAAGAACAGTATTAGGCCCGGCCCAAGAAGCTATGGAACCTATAGTAACCTAACTAGTGCAGCACCTGCCGTTACCAGACTTAGGCACCTGAGGTCAAGAAGGATAACTTAAAGATGGACAAGATTATATCATATCTAATCGACTCTGGCGGTATATTTGGATTGCTTTTGGCGATATCCTTAGTGTGGATTGCGTTCAGAGAGAAGCTCATCTATACAAATATGAGCTCTGAAAAGAAGGACGTTGATGATAAAAATATAAATATAAATAAGCTGATAAATACAATCGAAGAAATTAAAGAGAGGCAGTCTGTGGCCTTAAAGCATCTTGAGTCTATTGAACCGATGATTAAAAATTTTCACATCATAAGCACGGTTGATACCACCAGAATACTGAAAGAGTTGGAAGAAGTAGAAGAAAGTGTTGCTGATATAGGGATAAAAACTAATGATCTTCATAAGTGGCACGATGTCAAAGACTCTGATGGCGTTCGATTGTGGTATGTTAGAAAATCATTAGAAGAATCCATTAATAAAGTTGAAATATCAGTGAGTAAGCTTCATGTTAATGTTAGTGACGTAAATAAAGTTATTAGAAACGATTTGGAGGAAAGACTTCAGAAAGTTAATGATGACAGAGTTTCTGAATTAAAAACCTTACTCGAAACTTATAATAAAACTATAACCGACCTGGCTCTGGCTTTGGAGAAAATTAAATTTTTGCTTCGCCCTGAGTCTAAAATTGGAGACCAAGATGGCCGTAAATTCTAACGAAAGCAGCGAGGACGAGATAGATTCTCTAAAGGAAAAAACTATCGCACTCGAAGAGAGAATATCTAGAATTGTGGAGGAGCTTGTTCAAAATATAGATTCTCGAAATTTAAAGTATAAAAAAGATTTGAAAAGTAAGTATGCATATAAGGCTAAGAAAAAAACGGAAGATAAGTAATGATTACAATTTTAGTAAAAAAGGCGAAAACAGATCTTCAGAATAATATTGAGCTTATTGCGAAAGTAAAAAGAGAGCTTAGAAATGAGGATATTGCAAAAGATATTTGCAGTGAGTACGGCTTTGACATAGATATTCTAGATGGAATTTCTATAGAATTCGAAGATGATCTAGAGGCGTCAGCCAAGACTATTGATGGAGCCATACTTTTAAGCTCTAATCTTATCTCAAAAGATTTCGAAGTAATTATGAGGTATGCAATACATGAACTGGTCCATGCAGTTCAGCATATGAAGATAACAAATATGGACCAATTTGAAGGAAAAGAATACCTAGACAGAGATGACGAGCTAGAGGCATTTCAGTATCAGGTTGAGTATGAGGCAAAAGCTGTGGGCGCGGAAGAGGCCGAAGAATATGTCGAAGATTTAATTGAATATCACGAAATTCCAGATGATGAGGTTGAGAAGAAGAAAGAAGAGCTGATGGATAGAGTATAGAGCTGCGCCTTAATCTTGTAATATTTAAGTTATTATATTATAGTAATTTATACTTATACCGTAGGGAGGCAGTATGATATCTCTGGACGCACTATCACCTTCGCGTGGCGAAAGATTAATCTCCCCAGATTCAGTAATAGAGTTCTCTCTGATTTCAGAAGGCTCCGATATTGATATTTCTACCCTTATTGTTAAGATAAGGGGAGTTGCCGCAATAGAATATCAGATTTTCTCAAATGGTTTTGATGGGCAGGACTCATCTATAACTCATAACGGAACAGGCTATGATATAATAATAGACCCAGAAGAATCTATGTCTTTGGGTAAAAATTACGATATAAAGATTCAAATAAAAAATACTGATGGTGCCTATTTTAATTTCAATTATTCTTTTAAAATAATTCCAGATGAGCCAATACTTGTATCCTCTAGCCCCGGTAATCGTGGTGTAATAACCACACCTCAGTTTTTATTCTTTGAGTTTCAAGATATTATAGACGGCATAGATGTTAGCAGCCTAGAGGTATCTATAAATAAGCTTGCATATATCTCCAATGGCATATCAATTCCTGATGTTAACGGCTCTCTTACGGATATAGTTTTCGAAGAAGACATTTTGATGGTTAGAATTGATCCAATAGGGTTCCTTAAGAATGGAAGCTACAACTTAAAGTATCGTGTATCTGACACTTTAGGCAACACCCTATCTGAAAGTTTAGATTTTATAGTTGATGTTCAGCCCCAGGGAACTTTGGAGCCGACACTTCTAAGCAGAGGTTTCGCTGGGTTTTATCAGGGAATAAATAGAGTTTCCGATGTTGGTGATGGAAATTCCCTCTATCTTGAGTGGGGAACTCCGGTTAGAAGTCATTATAGAAATGATTCTTTTGTTATAATTTATCAAGACTCGTACCGGCTAAATGTCTTTGACAATCCAAAATATCTAGCAACGTCTGAAGCTTCCGACTTTACAATTGCGGGTCTTGAAACTGGCGAAACGCTATCTTTTGGAGCTAGAGCTTTAGAGATAGAGACTGGCATATTTAACCTCAACGGAATGATCTCGTTAGAAGATGGTGTTTATCTTCTTCCCGAGCCAATAGAGGTAGCCTCTATGATTTCTTCAGCTTCTATGCAAATACCAGTAAGCTCCACTGAAGGATACCCTGATGCCGGTGCCATATTTGTTGGTCGAGAAGTAATAAGATATGATAGCATAGATCGGGAAAGTAATATCTTTAATGTGTCTGAGAAAGGCAGAGGGTTCTTCGGATCAGTTCCGGGGTTTTATATGCCTGGAGACACTGTTGAAATTTATACAAAGTGCGTTGATACAAATACTGTAATAATTATGTCGACCCCCACTTTTCATGATGGCTATGGTTTTGATAGATTTTTAAAGGGTGAGGGCGTTGTCGTAAACGATTATTCAGATAACGATGCAATTTTTCATGAGGGATTTGATTTTTGTGGCTGGCATGATCCGATGCCCGATCAGGTTTTGAATGGGGTTAACGACTGCGGAAGTTACCAGGGCGGTCAAGTTAACGGCTGGAGAGGTCTAAATATCTATGATACCATGCTCGATAGAGAAGAGGTTCTTCTTGGAGTCACAGGAGAGCCGGTAATTTTACTTAAAAAGATTTGGGACGGAATAACATGTAGCTGCGTAAACAGCAGAAAGGTTAGCCCAAAAATTAGAAGCTGTAATATCTGTTACGGAACAGGATATGTTGGCGGCTTTAATCAATTTGAAAACCTAAGAAGGCAGGATAGAAGAGTCCTGATGTCATTTGATGAAGCGACAGAAGATCTAATGTATGGAGAAAAAGAGGGTCTTCAGCAGGAATTTGATGTTAGCGCGTGGACTATGGCCATGCCATCGATCAGAGACAGAGATATGGTTCTTAGATTTGACTACACCGAAGACAGAGAATTTATTTATGAAGTTTTAAATGTTTCTCGTGAAAAAATAATAAATAGAAGATATGGAAGGCAAAGAGTTTCGTTAAAAAGACTTGATAAAACTGACATAGCTTATACTTACCCAATCGATCTTTCTAGGATAAGGCCTAGAATTTAGGAGATAAAATGAAATTAAGACCAAGATGGCTAAAAAATACAAATGGCAAGCCTGATGCAATGTTAACATTTGCATTCTTTTCTTTTGTATTTGTTTCTTTAAACGTAATACTATCAACTTTTACCAGCCTATCTTTTGGCGGATTTTCAGTGTCGTTTCAGTCACTAGACAGCTCGGTTATGGCAGTATACTTAGGTTCAACATTTACCGCGTATGTATCAAGAAGATGGACGGATTCAAAGTTAGAAGTACCATCACTTAATGCTTACGAAGGTATCCCCGAAGATTCATCACAAGTGTCAACATGCTATAGCCCAGAGCCTACTGGCTCTGGCACAGAATGTGCATGCAGAATTAAAAAAGGCTTCTAAATTGAAATCATTTATCAAAAATATTAAGACCAATATATCAATAGCGCTCGGCCTTATAGCCGGACTCCTCGGGTTCTTTTTCCTTTTATTAGCCAGGAACAAAATGAGGTCAAAAGATAAGATTAATTATGAATTAGACAGAGTCAGACACGAAATGTATAGTGTAATGCTAGAGCGTAATGTCGATCATAAGAAAGAGAAAATTAAGAGCCTCGCCCAAGAAGAAGAACTCATTAGAGAGAAAATAGAGTATATTGAAAAGAAAGAGTCAGAAGGCTATCATGATATAAGCATGGAAGAGCTAGAAGATTTCTTTAATAAAAGAGGGAAGTAATGTCTGCCATAAATGATCTTTTGTTACTACTTAAAGAAAGCAAGAGCCCTAATATCAAAAAGATATCAAATTTGATTCTTAAGATATCAAAAGACGACTCCGAATTGAAAATTGCCGCCGAACACTCTGAACAGAAAATTATGGTCGATATTCATGAGCTGGAGTCTATCCTTAACCCTGATAATTTTGAATTTCCGGAACCAGATATAGGAAGAATTAGCATAGATTTGTAAGAATTCATCACTATCTAAATCTATGGTAATATTTGATATAGAGTTATGAAATTTCTATTGCTATTATTACTAACTACTCAATCATTTTCTGCGGAGTTCGTCAAGGGAGGAACTATTATAGAAAATGACTCAGTAGTTTTTTCAGTTGATGAAGCTCAAGAGCTGAGAAAAGAAATTCTAGAACTAGAAGATATGATATCCAAAGGTGAACAACTAGTTAGTGAGCTAAGAAAATTAGACAGCAACAATAGAAAGCAAATAGACTCATATTTAGAAATAATAGACTTAAAAGATAGACAAATAACATCATATAGAAGTACTATTGAACTAGATCGAGACCGAGTTGTTAGACTCGAAAAGAGGGAGCGTGGCCATAAGGTAGAGAAGTGGGTCTTCTTGGGTGTCGGAATTGGTATCACGATAGGCTCTCTTCTGATTGCAGATAAGATTGATGATTATGTAGAGACGCCACAAAACCAGCCTAACACTTTTAAAGTTAGATTTTAATTAGAGAGTTAAGATGCCAAAATCAAAATATCCACAGGCTCTAGATACCTCAGTAGAGATACCTCCGGTTAGAGATAATGTTTTAGAGGTAGGCTCTGAGGTTATCAATAGCCTTAGGTCGGCAATCTTTAATATTGAAAAAGTATTAGGCATAAACCCTCAGGGTGCTGCAGGAAACACAGTAGCTCAAAGAATATCCAAGTCACTTGACGGAAATGGGAACATTAAGATTGATGCCTTATCTACGTCAAATATTCTGAGCGGTCCAATACTTGATAATGATGTCTCATCTGTCGCTTCAATTAGGGAGTCTAAGTTAAGGCTTGATTTTCCAACATCATTGCTGCAGAGCGAAATATCATCTTTAAACTCTGAACTTGATGTAATTTTATCACAGTTGGAAAACTTATCCGTAACTCTATCTACGCATATCAATTCCGGGGCCCTGAATAGGCACCCGGCATCTTCTATATCGGTATCTGCCTACCAGCCTTCAGGCTCGCCCGAGTCTCTTCAGGAGCTTGCCGCCGGCTCTGTTCAGGGCACATTTAATTCTTTTATGGATCAGCATATATCTTATAACGGAAGTGATATATCCGAAGATAATAATTCTCATTCCGCAGGTCAGATATTTTTTGATAACTCTAATTTACCAGAAATTATTATGTCCAATAGCGTTCAGGGTGCGATAGAAGAGATCGCCGGAACATCAAGTGATGGACAGCTTGAACACCAAGACTTGCACCACTCCAATGGTATTCTAAAGCGTGGTGTGGCATTCTCACCCGGCGATAGACTATTTGGTGAAGAGCTGGTTGAGAGCTCGCCGGTATCTTTTGTTAAAAGTCTTAGCACAAATAATGGAATTTCTGAGATAACCTTTACCCAGCCTACGCCAATAATTCTTATTGAGATTCAAAGAGGCGATATTCTGACAATTTCCGATGCTTCGCTTGGATTGGACCAGGTTCAGTTTGAAGTAGAGAGTTTCGTTGAGACCCTTGGAAATCTTGATTCCGTTAAGGTTTTTGGAATTATGAACTTTAACTCTACTTCTCTAAGTAGGGCTAAAATAACCAAAAACCTTAGACAGAAATTTCTAAACTCTTCTTTAGTTTGCTCAGTTCGTGAAGAGGCAACTTTAACTTCCTCTAGAACAATTCAGATTGCAAATCCTGATTCTCCAGCTGTTATTAGCAATGAAGTTAGGCCGATGGAGATAACAACATCTAATAGGTTTATTGTTGTGTCTACAGATGAAGATTCTTCAGAAATAATAGACCTTTATACCACTGGAGTTACGAAACAAAGTATTGATACTATTGTATCAAGAATAAATGAGCAGTGCGCCGAGCGAGCCCTTAACTTTCTCGCCTACCGAATAGATTCACATTTTTCATCTATAGCTCTAGTTCATAATCTACCAATAAGCTCAGATGATTCACATAGTATTAGGGTTTCTCGCGGCTCCGACGGAGGAATAGATGCCTGCGGATTCTCTGAGTCCGAAGATTTAATATTAAATGGTAGTTTCGGCCAGAATTACTATATAGCCGGCAAAAGAATGAGTGGCTTGTCCAAGATTGTCGACTCGAATCTATTTAGCTTTTCACCTTCTTCTTTTACTGTGGGAAGTAGCTCGGGCATTGATCTGATTTCTGCCGGAGTTAGAATTGGAAGCCTTGTCAATATCTCTAACTCTTCTGATGATGGTACTTACAGAATTACGGCTATAACTTCGAATCAGATTACAATTAACTCCGGACAACTTCCGGTAGGTTTTTCTGACTTTAGTACAGATACAACTAGAATTCAAATTTACAATAACACATGCTCATTTGACTCAATAACCTTTGATAAGGTTTCTGCAACTTTTGGGTCTACACTCGCTGATGTATTTATGAGTCAAGATGGAGATATTTATTTCGGTAAGAAATTAGAATACTCATCTGAAATCTTTTTAAGCACTTCCGTCTTTAGTGTTGTGGACTTCGATGGTGATGTATCTGATAAACAATTTTTGATAAATATAACCGAAACAGCCAGCGGTTCCATCCTAGTCTCTCTTGACTCAGGGGAGTCTGTAGATATTATTGGAATAAATAATTACTTTTGGCTAGAGTCTGGCTCAGAGGATGTTAGGCTTAGAATTTTTATTCCAGATGTGTCACTGGTTTCGGGAAGAATTCTATCGCTCGGCGGAGATATTAACTCCATCGTTTATGGCTTTGAGCCGATAAATGATGACTCAAATCTTCTACTATCTAGGGCTATATTTAACAATTTTAACGGCAGATTCGATGGCTCTTCCGAGTCATCCAGGGTCATATCCAAGGTTCCTAGGGGAACTGTTAGCATAGATAATATATCTCAGGGTGTTAAGTCTGAGCTGCTAGAGGAGCCGATTAATAATCTTAGAACAAATGGTGTCGTATCTGGTTTAGAAATTAGTTCCGGTAGCCTTCCAGGCGGACTCTTTTCCTTTAATGTATCTTCCGGCTCATGCTATGTTAACGGAAGATTAATACAGAGAAAATCAGCAAGCTCATTTATAACAGATATTGATTCTTCAAGTTTTGATAAGATATTTATATTTATAAATCAGGATGGCGAGATATCAGCCTTGCCATGTACACCTTCTTGCGGCCTTGCCTCTATAGTATACCAGAACTGTGTTTTGGCAACTATAGAATTTGATAATGTTAACTTGAATACGATTGATTTAAGGCTATTTATATCTAATATAGACCTTAAAATTCTAAACTCAATAAATGTTAGTGCCCAGGACGGTATGGGGCACTTTAAAGAGCTTCCCAAGGCTATCAGTTATGCAAGAAGATTTTCTCAGCTTTTCCCCAGCGCAGGTATTCCATCCGTACATCTAAAATCAGGAATTCATTCTGTAATCGTAGATGTTGGAGGAAGTGTTATACCTATTTCTTCCTGGGTCGCCCTGCCTAAAAATCAAAGAGTCTCTCAGTTAATCAACTCCTCTTATGATGCCGGGATGCTTCTCGACTTCCCTGTGAAAATTTTTGGAGAAGGTACATCCTCTGTATTATCTGTCAGATTTAGAAAGCAGTTTACGGATGGTACGCTTACATTTAGAGGCCAGCTAATATTTCCCGGAAATGGTGCCGTAACATTTGGAAGACCGATAAGTAAAATTTCCGATGGAGCTGTTTCACTTTCAGATTTAGTTTTAGATAACTGCGGAGTCTATCTTCCGGACCTAACAGTTACTGATGCTCTAAGCAATAGTTTAAATTTCGAAGTTAATCTGTCTAATGTATTGTTCAATATGCGTAATTATAGCCTGACTATTTTAGACACTCAAGTTGGGGATAGATGCATCGATCTAGACGAGGTAGATAATATTGTATTGAATAAAGGTAACCTTAATGTCTCAGGTTGCAGCTTTAATGTTAGAAGCTCAAACTCACTTCCAATAATCAATATTCCGACACCATCTAGAGTTAAGAATATGAAGTTTATATTTAACAAAATTACCGGCTCTAAGTTCGGCTCCGGATGTTCCTTATTTAGTCAGGATATATTGACCTTTAACTCTGGCGCATCAAATGGCGCAAATATATCTATAATTGGAAACTCATCTGATAATGATTTTAACTCGCTGCAATCACAAAGGCTTGCAATGATTGATGGCGGAAGTGACTGGGGAGACAGAGTAGAGAATAACGTTTATGTTGGCGATAATCTTCAGATTATTAACAATGCTCTAGTATCTAATGATCTAATTGTATCTGGGGATACTACATCAACAAATTATCTTTATGGCTCTCCAAAAATATTTCCAAAACTAATTTATTTTGATCAGGTTAGCTCTGCTGCAATGGGATCTACATCCCCCAATGCTGTTAACTTTGGAAGCAAAGTTTTGGGACCTCTAGAATGGAGAACTCTTAGTTTTACCAACGCTGGAGTAGGCTCTCAATTTGCAAGACTTAGGCTCAATATACCTTTTGACCAAAGATTGGCTTCACTTCAGCTATTTACCAGTAGCAATGGAATTTTATACTCTAGCTATACTGTAGACTTTTATAGTATAACTTCTAGAGGAGTTGGAACCTTCCTTGGAACTCTCGCTGCTCCGATAACTTTTTCACCGCCACTTTTTGGCGCGCTTTTGGGTCAGTCGTCATACGACGTTGGTTCTTTAAATATAATTCCAGATGATAATTTTTATATATATATTCAAATAACAAGAAATACTGTAACAGGGTTTGGTGAAGATCTGCACTACGTCAGATACTCGGTCGAAACCAGCTCTGTAGAGGGTATTGTGGGAGCGTTATAATGCCAAATTCCAAGTATCCTAATCAACTAGATACCTCGAAAGAAATTCCTCCAGTTAGAGATAATATAACTGAAATTGGCTCTGATGTTATTAACAGTCTAAGGTCTGCAATTTTTAAAATAGAAGCTGCGCTGGGAATAAACCCCCAGGGTGCCTCGGGAAACACACTTGCCTCCAGAATTTCAAGAACTTTGGATGAAAATGGTAATATCCTACTTTCTGCCTTAACCTCCGCTAATGTTCTTAGCGGGCCGATTATAGACGCTGATGTCTCTAAAGTTGCTTCAATAAAAGAATCAAAGCTAAATCTAGATTATCCAACTAAGCTGCTTCAAAGTGAGATATCTATTGTAGATTCTGAAATTAATTTAATCAAAGAAGAATTAGATGCTTTATCAGTATTACTTTCAATTCACCTTGAGCCTACAGCTTTAAATAGGCACTCCGCAATAGCAATCACTGTTGATAGCTCTGACACGTCAATATCCGACCTGGCCTCAACAGACTTAGAATCAGGAACTCTTCAACAGGCGATGGAGAGGCTCTATGATGGGCACATTGGTTATAGCGGAAATAATATTTCTGACATAAACAACTCTCATAATGCAAGTCAAATTTACTTCGATAACAGTACTGTATCTGGAACCATATCATCATCTAGTGTTCAGTCAGCTATAGAAGACCTCGTAAATATCGAGTCAGTCGGCTTTAAAGATACCATTCTAAATATAACATCTAATGGTAGAGTCAGAACCGGCTCTATTTCTGACGATTTTGAGAGTAATGACAAGGGAAGTCTTTTGATAGATTTCACTACTATAACATATACCTTCGTAGATGGTGAATCAAGGACTGTTTTTAATTTTCCATCTTCATCTGAAATAGATCTTATTTCTGAATTTGATATACTTGAGCTTTCAGGGTCTTCAAATTTAGAAGATAATAAAGATTATCAAATTTATAGGGTCAATCGTGATGGATTTGACCTAGTTCAGTCTATAATTGTATACGGAGGGCCTAAGCAAGTTTCTTCTTTTGGACTTAGGGCCAGAGTATTTAAAA
>Ga0222708_1000225_pt1 | contig 15485 bp, 22 predicted proteins | sample AntAcemetage1576_FD_179806 | JGI IMG/M metagenome (GOLD analysis project Ga0222708, IMG submission 179806) | Saline water microbial communities from Ace Lake, Antarctica - #1576 | ecosystem: Environmental > Aquatic > Non-marine Saline and Alkaline > Saline | place: Antarctica: Ace Lake... | reverse complement strand
CGTTCAAACGTTTTCAACAGCACATTCTTGTATATGGCGTCACCGATAGCTGCACGACGCGACTCCATGCTTCTAGCAATGAAACGGGCAAGCTTAATAGAATCGTCGCCCTTGCTGCCTGCCGCATAGTTACCAGACATCAAGATCTGGTAGAGACGCGCAGTGATACGTGCATCCAACGTGTTGTAACGCTCAGGAGACATCGTCAGATCCAGCTTCGGTGTGATGATCTCAACATCAATCGTGTGGTCACCAATAATCACAGGAATACGTGCTGCGTTCTGGACTTGAGTCTTCAAGGACGCCAAATCGCCTTGTCTAGCAGGATTAGCGTCCGAGCCACGCTTGAACACAATAATGAAATTAGTGTTGTGCGTAGTCACATAACTCTCGGTAAGGAATAGTCCATCCTCTGAGTCAACCTTGATACACACAGCCTCAGCATCCAGTGAGGGAGTGATGCTTTTAATGGCTCTGAAGATCGGCTTCTCTTTATGCTCCCATGAGTTAAGTTTCCTCTGAAGTCTGAGAGGTGGCTCCAATTCATTATTCCAATGGACTAGAACTCTCCAACAAGGCTTATGATTAGGCCTAGGGTCCTGTGTTCTCAACCTCTTGACAGCAACGCCACCAAGAGACTGAACAAGCTCAACAACAGAATCACACAAGGATTCAGAAGTGTTAAAAAATTCAATAGCACCCTTCATGTCAGGGGTATTAAGCACATGCCCATCGGAGTCAAATAAGCCCGCCAGCAGATCAACTCTCTGAGCAACAGAACCTGTCATGTATTGTTCTGGGACGAACTTGTTCACACCAGTAACGCCTCGTAGATTGAGGGCCTCAATAGCCTTCATGAGAGGGTTGTTCCTCCATTCAACGCCAGCAATGACGTATTGCGGGCACCTACCTTCCTCAAAATCGTGAACAGTTGTTCTTACACCATCAGGAAGAACATCGGACCAAGGGTGATCTGTTTCTGCGGAATGAATCTTGGGAGAAGTCTGACCAAAAGATCCATCTCCAAGCATGTACCCAAGAAGATACGGATGCATAGGAAAATCTCTCTCAGGATATTCGACTGGAGCAGTCATGGGGACACGCCAGCGATACGCTCCGGTCCCTCCATTGTTAAAAGTGATTCCTCTTTCTTTGATTTCGGAAAGCTGAATAGTCTCCATCTTATTGCTTTTGAGACCCCTATTTTCAACAGTCCACCAGTGAGAATCATCGCAGTAGACTACGCTGCCATCAGTGAATTCAACCTTGTTCATAGAGAGCACTCCCTGAGGATACACTCCCACAACGTCTACAAGCTCACCTGAAGGTCCGTAGACCTTATCCCCCACAACAGTGTCCCCGATGGCCTTAGAGCCATTCTCGGTCCAGACCTTCTGGTCAACACGAAGAGGGCCACCCAAAAGATGGGCACGGTCCATCTGTCGCAATTGCTGCTTCAAATCGAGCAGTTCAAACACGGACTTCATACGGACAGTAGCGAAACGCTGATAATCAGGACGGGTAGCTGTGTGACGAAACACATTTTCGCTGTTCATCAAGAACGTGCCCTCTAAATAGTCGGCCCCAGTAACTTCCTGAAGCCTGTTCCTATCAGGGCGATCCAATTCATAACGGCCACCCAAGAACTGGTCGACGACAAGGTCTGTACTGTTGTCTCCAGCAAGCACCTGATCAATCGTACCGGCCTGAGTTTTGTCAGCTATATAGACAAGCTGATCCTTGCGGAACATGAAGCTGCCCACAGGAAGCACAGTCATAGGGTCAAACAGGGTCAAACCAATAGGGACAAAAAGATCGTAGCTTTTACGGCGCTTACGGGAAGTACCCGAACCACGAACAGTATACGTTTTGCGGCCCCACATTATCCCACAGTAAAACTGTGAAACAATGAACATCTCACGCCACATCTCACGCATACGAGTAATCAAATCCAGATCCTCAATGATCTGGTTCCAAATGTCCTCTTCGTCTTCATCCTCAGAACTCATAGAGACCTTGTTGTAAGCCAAAGCTTCGGTTGTTTCTACAATACCAGAAACCACGTCGTCAGATTCGGCTGCATCAAGAGCCATCTTGAACTGATGGAAAACCTTGTCGGGGGTAACGAAGCGGTCACGATCGAAGATAGAGCCGGCCTTACGAGTGCTTTTACCCCAGTTGACCAACGCCCTTTCGACGTCGCCCATACCCTCGGGGTCCGTGTTACCCAAGGCTTCCCAAACTTCTGAGTTAGGAATAGTAGTTTCGTTCAAAACGACGCTACCCTCCATGCTTCCAACCATATGTTCCGAACCAGCCATCAAGCACTCCTCATTGTTTTCTGCTCATTTCCCAGTCCATAGAGTGAATGCTCAGCATTCTGGACCAGACTTTGAATTGACGATCACATTCAGCAATGAAAGGATCAAGCTCTCTAGTTCTGAAAGACTGTGTTCTTCTGTCCTCAGAACGCATCACATTCGACCTAATCTGAGAAGCCCTTGAGGTCATCGCTGACAGGGCTTTCAAAATTTCGTCCATACCGTACTGTTCAAACGATCTCATAATCTCGAAGTAAGCGTCTATCTCTTCGCGCCACGCAGTTAAATCGTTCTGAGCCACAGGTCTTACCCCAACTCTCTTAGTTGAACTAATACCTTTCTCGGTCTTATCTTCAGCTAATTTGAGTTCCATTAGAAATCAACCACCATAATGTCGGGATATTTGTACTCTTGGCTAGTTAACTCTTCAATAGCGTTCTGCTTCCACGCCAACGCAGCCATTCTAGCAGCATCCAAAGCGTGCAACGACGAAGCAGAGAACCTTTTTCTACCATAAAGATCAGTCGAAGATTTTGCGATAGTGTAAGTCTCACCTTGAAACTCAGAAATCACTTCCATATCGTAAGGAAGGATCATACGAGAATCATCAACCAGCTCACGCACACAGTCACTCGCATACTGCAAAACGTTTCGTTTAATCCCAGCCTTAGCAATCGAATCATGCATGTCAGGGTCAAAATCTATAGCTTCATCGAAATCAATCAGAATCTTCTCAGAAAAGTTGTACCCCTTAACCGTGTCCAGGCGGCTACGCAAGACAGTGTTGTTCTTCACCCTGTTCTGGAGCTCCTGATAAAGCGGAAGACCTACGCCAGTGCGATCCAATGCGAATGCGACAGGTTTATAAAAGTTGATCAGCCATTCGATCGCATCGACTTGATGGTTGGCTGAGACACGGGCAAGCTGGAATCTGGTTATCAGACGCAAAACCGATTTGTCGGAAGCTTTCTTTCCAGATTCTTCAGCAAAAACAAGAATCTCAGAGGGGTCGTTCGTGAACCCGACGTCCATACCAATCCAAGTGCGACCATATTTTCTGTGCGAAGCCGGGACGTCCATGATGTTGAGGATTTCACCACCATAATCTTCGATCATCTCAGGACCGATCTTCTTCTTGTAATACAAGTTCTCGTTGTAATCCGAAGTTTCATCCTTATCAACACAATTCATGAGCCTATGGAGCACGAACAATGAGGAAGTAGCGTCACCATGAGCACCCAAAACGTTACGGCGATAATCAGGGTGGTCCCTGGATCCGTACTCCCTGATCTTCGCCTGGCGTTCCTCATCAGACCAGTTAGGTCTATGCATGGCAGTGTATCCGGTGGACCTTCCAACCAGAATCAGGTTGAGTCAACTTAAAGAAGTAGTCACGGATACCACGGGTCACACCGTGAGCACGCCACATAGCGCCCTCAGAGCCAGCCTTCAAAGTTTCGATGATCTCAATCCAACCCTTATCAGGGTAATCCTGGCCCTCGTCAAGCTCCAGCCAAAGAGGGTGCAAACCCTTCACACCGTCGACCGTCACGCTGCGGGATACGACCCATGATGCGGGCACCCGAAGCGAACCCAACATGGAAAGGCTTGTGCTTAATTCCGCCACGCCCCTTCACAAGCATCTCACGAGTCAACCTCGAACGAAGCAAAGCGGTTTCGATATTGTCAGTGACAGCCACAAGGTGATTGGACTCAGGAGCAGTGATAACCATCTCGGCCCCAGGATGCACAAACGGGAAGGCGAACGCTCTCGCTTGGATACTACGACTTTTCCCTACCGATCTCGATGCTTGATCGATTTGCCTTTGAGACATATCGCGCCACCACGGCCACTGGAAAGACCAGCACCTAAACAAATCATCGTAATTCTCGGATTCAACCCAACAAAACTCCGCTTGGTCTACCCCGCTAGGATCCTGCAAAATGGCGTACAAGGCACATTCTTCGTCAGTCAAATCTTCAAGAATAGCCACTCAGGAACCCTTCGCTATCTCAGAGATCTTACGGTACTGCACAATCGCAGACTCCGGCCCGTCGTTCATCAGAGCAAACATCATAGACAGCACGTAGGCTACCCTGTACTCGTGGAAGTACCCTGGCTGCTTCTTGAAGCCTCGGGCGATCTTTTCCATCTGTTCCATAGTGGGATCAATTCTCCCGTGAAGCAGTTTCAGGACCAAAGATTTGTCTAGGCTCACTTTGTCTGCAACGTGACGAATAGACCTGTCACCTTTGAGGTTGTTCATGGCGTCAGAGAATTTCAGGAGACTGTAGTCTTCTCCTGAGAGCTCTTGAATTCTTCGTGAAGCAACCTTGGGGTCAAGCGAAGGGCGTTTACCGGGGGTGCCGGGGCGCGCCTGTTCTTGTTTGATTACGTCGTTGACTATGCGACCCAGGATTGCTGGGTCTGTTCTGAAAACTTTGTTCCAGTCGAGCTGATCAACCGAGGGGAACTGTCTGTGGATGAGTCTAGCCCTGTCTTTCCAGGTCATTCTTCCTTCGAAGACTGCCAGGTCGATGTTGTGGTTGTTCATCAAAGCTCGCGGATCCAGTAGCGTTGCCTCTCACGGAACTTATCGTCAACTTCGACAAACTTCGGAATGGCCACATCTTTGATCCATTCGTAAATGTTTTCTAGTTTGATGCTGTTCTCGCGACGTTCTTCTTCGGTAGTGTTTTCGTGTAACTCTACAAGCGATTTGAGTTCGTGGAACAAAGTCAAAGCTACGACAGCCTGCTCGTTGCGAGCAATCCCGAACTCTTTGGCGCGAACACCAAGGTTCTGAATGTAGGTTGCGACGTCCTGCCCTTTGTCTTTTTCACGGCTGTCTTTATCCAGCGACAACGCTTTCTTGAGTTGGCGAACCTCAGTTGACATGTCTTTGATTTGTTTGTTTAGGTCAGGCTCGGAAATCGGGTCATTGAAGTAATCGTGTCCTACCGACACCCAAAGGCTGTAGCGGAAGCACAGCAGCTCCAAGAAGATGATACGGTCCAAGTCTTGCAGGTCGCTGACGTTAGTGAAATGATTATCAGAGGTGTATCTCCTAACCATGTTTTTGAATTGTGTGGATTCGGATTCTGTGATGACCACAAAAACCACACCCGATGGTGCTTCTACTTCATAGCTTGCTTCTAATTCATCCATAGTACAAGTGTATCACACAAAAAGACACTTCTTACGAGCTTGTGCTATTAAAGCAAAAAACCCGCAATCAAAGTGCGGGTTTTCTACTAAATTGTTTTCATAGGGTCAAGACATTTCTTTCTCGATCCAATCGTATGTCTTCTCCAAGCCGTCTCTCAAGGGGATAGAAGGCTCCCAACCCAACACTTCCTTGACCAAAGTGTTGTCAGAGTTGCGACCACGGACACCCAACGGAGCATCCAGCTTATGATCCTTCCTCAACTCAACCCCGGCAATATCAGAGACTACATCCACCAACTGGTTAATCGTGACCATCTCGCTTGTGCCGATGTTGATAGGATCGCTAAACGAAGATTCCATGAGTCTAATAGATCCTTCGATACAGTCATCGACAAACATGAACGAACGAGTCTGCTCCCCATCACCCCACACCTCAATCGAATCGAGGCCATTTTTCTTCGCATGAATGACTTTTCTACAGATAGCGGCGGGAGCTTTCTCACGGCCACCGTCCCAAGTTCCGTGAGGGCCGTAAGAGTTGTGGTAGCGTGCGATACGAACATCGAGGTCTGTTTCCTCCCCGTAATGCTTGAGAAGGCGCTCTGTGTAAAGTTTCTGCCAACCGTAGCCATCTTCTGGATCTGCTGGGTAAGCATCACTTTCTTTGAGAGCCACAACATTCGCATCGACTTGCTTGTGAGAGGGATAACAGCAAGCACTGCTAGCGTAGAAGAACTTTCCGACTCCGGCATCTGTAGCCTCCATAAGCATATGCATATCCATAAGCGTCGACAGACTACACGACAACTTGTGGCTTTCTATGTAACCCATCCCACCCATGTCTGCCGCAAGATGATAAACCTCGTCAGCCTTGTTTACAGCAAAACGACAGGCGTCTCTTTCACGCAAGTCCATTTGGGCGGCGACCTCAATACCCATATCCTGAAGATTGGGTTGATACCAGTCATCAAGTTTTTTGATGTCAGCACCGAACACACTGTGCCCAGCCTTGGCTAACTGGATAGCCAGGTGTCCACCAAGAAATCCGCCAGCTCCAGTTACAACAATTTTACTCATATTCTTCTCCAAGCTTTTGGTGCTCCAACACAATAATATCACCAACGAGCCTCATATCGAAGTAACGGGCTCCGGCGAATTTCTTGACCTCGGATAGAGTAGGATAAAGAACACCATCAAAAAGGCGAGAGTCATCAACCAAAACAACATGTTGTTTGATGTTCAAAACAGCTTCGAGCTCCTCATGAATCGGGGTATACCCTGATCCAGCAAGAGCGGCACCGGGGTCATCAACCGAGTGAGCATCCAAAAAGAATGTAGACCTAACAGGGACAAGGTAATCAATCTTGTGCAAATACTCGGCGCTATCCCCTCGAATCAACTTGACGTTGGGGACCTTGTGAAGCTTTTGAAACGCAGCCCAATAAAGATCATCATTGAATTCTACTGAATAGACCATATCGAAATGATCCGACATAAACTTTGTAGTGACCCCTAGGGCAGTGCCTGTCTCCACAAACACCCCGGAATTAACTCTACTAGAAAGGATAGCTCTATAGTGAGACTCCTCAACTATCGGCATATTTTTTTACTCCAAACATCATTCCACCATAAGGATGGTCGGGGGCAGGATGAGACTCAATAGTCACATCGAAATACCCAACCATAGAAGTAATCATATCGAACCAAGCCTGATTGATCCCGTGATGTTCCATAGCAAACTCAGCAACATTCGTTTTGAACAGATCGCTACCAGGAATAACCTGCGTCTCAGAACCCTCTATATCCATTTTCAAAAACGAAACGTCCACACCCTTCAAGAAATCATCCAATAACTCAAGGCGAATATCGACGGTAGAAAAACCCTCGGCGAGAGGATGATCACCGAGAACGAAACTATTTCCGTGAATCGACACGAGTTTCTCAACTCCAGCCTTCGTTCCTAAACCGAACGGGTGGAGCTCAACGATGTTTTCGAATCCGTTCATCTCAATATTTTCCCTAGCCAAAGCATAGTTACTAGGTTCAGGTTCGAATGCTACAACCCTGGTTGCCCCTCTGCTGGCAGCCAAGCAACTGAATAGCCCGATATTGCACCCTACGTCGAAGACGACGCCGGAAAGCTTCCTGTTCATAATTTTGTATGAATCACCAGTAAACATTTCGTTAAAAACATGGATATCACTACTTGCCTCACCGTCGCTCCTTTCATCACGAAGGCCAAACTTCATGTTCTCGAACTCCCTATAATGCGTAGCTGTACTCATAGCGCTCCCTAAGTTCTTCCATTAGATGTCCCTCTGGATGGTCCTGAATGAAGTCCCAGTCGATCCAATCAAAATGCTTTTCTCTGTCGTTTCTGTTAGCAGACGAAGTGAACTTCTCTTCTATTTCTCCGAGACTGAACTCTTTACCTATCTCACCCAAGGCTGCCTGCATTGTAGAATAATCCAGATCTTCCAGTTTGTTGGTAGCAAAGAAACAAGTCTTGCCAGAGATCGCCCTGATCTGGTTGTCCCAATCATACAAGTACCTAATACAACGAGTGATCTGATCTTTCTCAGCATCCCCAGTATCTTTCTCAAAAGCGAAGGGGCAATGCTGCTTCCAAAAGGCAAGATAAGAACCATGCTCAGGCTTCATGGCAATAGCATTATTCTTACCCCAGATCCCGATACCGCTCTCTCCGAGGGCCGAAAGATGAGACCTAAGAACCTTCACAGGGTTCCTTACAACATGGTAGATTACATAATCTTCCTCAATAGTGTTGGCATAAGCTGGGAGACACCAAGACGAATCGCCATCAAACTGCCCCCACCCAGTCATACCCCAGATACTGAAGATACGCTCGTGCCCTATTCTCAGATCAAAGTCGGTCAACACGTTGCGAATAAAAGCAGTACCACTACGGCCGCTGCCCGTGATGATTAGTTTACTCACAACATTCTCAACTTAGGCATAGACATGATCCTGTTGTGTGTCCTGCGAATCTCGGGAGAAGCGATACGCCAATCCGAATTAGAATTATCAGAAGTGTAATGCACCAAAACATCTTCGATGAAAAGAATCCTATCAGGCCCAGCCATTTCCATAGCGCAAATCATCTCGGCTGCATCACCGCCCACCGTGAACCACGAGCCATCATCCCAGGACAAATACTCAAGAGGAATCTTGCTATATAGGTGGTATCTCATGGTTCTCAGATGGTTGAAATGAAAACCCCATTTCCTTGCGTTGCGGAAATCTCTTGTCTTCAAGCATTCGACAGGATAAGTAGTAGCGGGAGAGCAACCTCTGTTAGCGGGGACGGGGATATAGCTGCCGTACGTCACAAACAAATCTTCCTTTCTGTAACGGTTGGTCAGCTTGGCTAGCACATCCGCATTCGCTAAGCAGTCGTCCCCATCCAACCAGACGATGACGTCGTCATCCTCGCAGTTCAAAGCTTCGATGGCTTGACGCTGAGACTTCAACGTGCAACCCTTTTCTTCGTTGACGATCATCTGAAAGTTGGGTTTGTCTTCGATGTAATTCGAAACGATCTCAGCCGACCTATCAGTAGAGCCGTCGATCACAACGCAAGCATCAAAGTTCTGAACCCCTTGAGTGTGAACAGACTCCAGGCACCTCTCCAACCAGGGAGCAGCGTTCCAGGATGCGATAACAAACTTGAACCTCACACTAGTTCCCTACGCACATAGAAGCTGTCTCCGCCAACCGAAATGGGTCATCTCGGTTTCGACACAATCAAACCCTGACTCATTCAGGAACGCATCAAACTCTGGTTTCAAAGTACACCCCACATACAGCTCTTCAGCGTTGACTTCCGAATAGATGTAGTTGCACCCCTTCAAGAACCTTGGAGCACCATTAAGGACCATTTGCTCGGCACCCTGAACATCCAGGTTCAAGAATTCGTAGCCGTGAAGTCTGTTTGTGTCAGAAACTTGATCAAGAGTTTTGGCCATCTTCTTGGTTTCACCTACATAGACAACCTCAGGATGCGCTTGAGCGTGAGTACCCAAGGGGAGGATGGACGAAGACTGATCAAAGCTGGCCTCATGGAAAGAAACAATTCTTGCCTGGTCCGCCAAAATGGCGCACACAACAAGCTGGTCCGACTCATCAGCGAAACGTTCCATTAGACCCGAAGCAATACTTTCGTTCCCTTCAATCCAAACAACCCCAGAGAAGCCGCATCCTTTATAGGCGGCGTACTCCTGGGCTTCGTGAGCGCCAACGTGAACCACACGCAACCCCTGAGGAATCTTGTATTTCTTGACCACATCATTTAACGGAATCAGCATTGGATTTCTCTCCACGTATCAGGAATCATTTTGCGCCACACAGGGTATTCAGGAATCTCTTCCCCGAACCACACAGAAGGATAGAAAGGGGCCTTGTTCTTAGACAGGAAAGCGCCCCACCATGAGTAGCTACTATTCGCCACTACGTGCTTGGTGCAGTCTGCCATCAAGAAAAGGTCGAACTGATCCTCAGGATCACCGACACGGTTGCGGACCTCTACTGGTCGAGCGACCCCCTCAATGAAAGTAAAAGACTCAGACAGGTTCTCACGACACCAAGGGATATCATCAGAGAACACCAAGACTTGCCCGCCTTCCTCTAAGGCAGCGCTCAGAGCGTCTGTGCGGTACTTCTCGGTCGGGGGTGGGAAAAGGTCCATGTGCTGTGTGTAGTCGCCCCTACGGACATGCAAAGCCACTTTGGGGGCATCTGACCTGTAAAGATCAGGCCACCTTTCCGAAACACCATTCACAGCCAAAGCCGAAGGCTGGAAAAGTTCTCTGATGTAATCCTCACAATCAGAGAACTCTTCGAAACGCTGCATGTAATCCGTGTACCCATCTGTTGGCGTAGAGAAATCAACAACAACCCTACTGTCAACCATACCAAACATCTCGTCAGGCAAAGAGAAGTACTTGCGGTACTCCCAATCAGGATTGAAAAGAGGCTGAACACCGTCCCTTAGCGCACGGCCAATAGTGCTAGCGATCTGCCAGTTCTGATTGCCAAGCCTACCGTTATACATCAAACGACCGTAAGTGTACTGCTCAGGCATCTCGCCCTCCAATCAAAGCTCTCATGGCGTCAGGGTCACCAGAAGCTCTCTCGTATTCCGAATAAAGCCTGAGGTTGTGATCGCTAGGCGGTTCACCAAAACTATCACCCTTGGGAGGCCCGTGGTATAAATGAACCAGAGCGCCCGGCAATCTTTGAAGAGGCTGCTTGATGGTGTCCAGCGTAGTTCTGAAAGCCCAATCTTCAAGACCCCAGCCATCGAACCCTTCGTCATATCCGCCCGCCTCTTCATACGCCGACCTGTGCATCACAAGCATTCCTGCGTAAGACACAAACGGTGGCCTGACCAACGCTTCACTTGGAGGCGGCACGATACGAACCGAAGGGGATTCTTGCATCAACCCTAGAGTAGAAGCTTCGTTCAACATCAAATATCTGTCATGAGCGATCATCCAAATATCGTTGTCTTCCGCCACCATTTCGACACAACCAAGAAGTGTCAAAGGCATCGGAACACTATCGGCGTCAGCAACGACGATGATGTCGCCAGTAGACTCAGCGAAAGCGTTATTGCGGGCCTCAGAACGATTGAACTCTTCAGCAGTCGAATCAGCAATACAAAGTTCGAAGTCTGCATGAACGTTTCGCCAGCGTGCCTCGATCCAATTCCAAATATCCCCACGGATATCATTGTCGGTTCGGAAAGGAACAATCACAGAAACCCTCATCACACTACCCCTTTCCACAGCTTCGGACTGAAACTATTGTACTCCACCAAATATGGAACTCCGATAATCGACTCGATGTGTTTAGGGTTGTGCCCATGATTAGGCAAGGAAGTGTACCTGTTGTGTTTAGCTATCCTGTCGGCTTCGTCAGCATACCCCACATGAAGCAGGTGGCATTCGTCGTACTCCGGGACAAAAGTATTCCCATACGTGTAAGCTGGGCCACTGCCGCAGCCCATAGCTTTATTGCGAAAGGACCAATCCTGGTTGTACTTGTAAAGCCTGGGCAAAGACATTTCATCCCAGAATCCATCAGTCCTTTTATACAGAGAGCGATACTTGCCAATAGACCAAATCTCAGGAATTCTCATATCAACAGAAGTTCTGCCCTGAGCTTCTGCCTGCCCAACAACGTCCTTGAGGGTAAGAGGGTCTTTGACGAACAAGAATTCGTCGGCATCAATAGCAAAAATCCAGTCCTCTGGACTGGGATTCATCTTCTGCTCTAAGGCAGACAAAGCGTTAGCTCTGAAGTTGGCTTCATGAGTCAAAAAAGAAGGACTCTGCTCCGCACGAACAACCACGTTGCTAGTAAATTCCTGAGCCATACCGACAGTGTCATCAGTAGACCTGTCGTCATACACGAAAAGGTCATCCCACCAGAACTGGTTGTGTTCAAGCATTGACTGGAAATAGCGAGAAGTTTCATTCTTCGTAACGATAGAAGCAATGATTCTCATATCATAAGATCCTTAAAAGTGAAATTCATGATCTTCTTCGATTCTTCGATCGAATCAACAGCAGGCTTCTTTCTGAAGACAGAATCACAAACCATCAGACAGTCACCGTAATGCATGTTGTCAAAACCGAGATGCCTGACCATCTTGCTCAAGTACTCGCCCTCAGAACCACTAGCGGAAGGAAGGAAAGCGCCCTCAGTACTAGGCCAAACCTTGCGGGTCAGATAAGAAATCTCATCCCACACAAACCTTTTCATGAAGAAATTAGAGATAGCCAAACTATCAACCGTTTTCACGTCGAACCCGTCGGCACACATGCTCCCGTTTGTTGTGGAGGTGGCAGGAGATACTGTTCCCCAACTGGGGTTAAGATTCAGAGCTGCTGAGCAGACACCTAAGGTGTCGTCAAACAAAACTGTTTCCGAAGAAAAAATTGCAAGAGTTTCTTCAGAGGTCACTGTGGCTGCAAAGTTACAAGCTCGACCGGTACCCGATGTTATCCAAGGGCCAGTACTGAGCGCCGGACCTTGTTGATCAGCCCGACTTCTTGATCAGAGTAAGGAGAGGAAGCCATATCCACTATCACAAGATCCGCTTCGGTTTCTTGATACATGAAGGATTCGAGGAACCTAGAGAGCATATGATCACGTTCGAGGTTGATTACCACACAAGAAAGTTCAGTAGCCACAACGTGGATCCGGTTCTCCGAAAGAAAACGGACTCATGATATGCTTGTTGGCTATAGTCCCGCACCACCCAAGCTTCAACCCGCCCTCCGTAGCCGCCAAGGACCACCCGATATCTTCTCCTTGCTTTGACCACTGATAGTCTACATTGTATGCAGAATGAGTCATTAGCTTCATAGCCATGATCACATCAACCTCGAAAGTTTCCGTACTTTCGTACCTTTTCAGTCCGTAGTTTTCTGTGATGAAAGCAAAAGAAGGATGATCTTTCCCCCTGCTCATGTAAAGCTTCCCACCTATAGCATCGTAACCTTTGATGTTGTCAACCAGATGGAACAAAGAAAGAGGGTGGATAAGAATGTCAGTGTCAAGACTAAGGAAGTAATCCGGATTCTTTTCCCTCACGCCCTCAAGGAGAGTGTTTCTGAGGTTGACCATATGATGATAGCGATCCGGGTTCCACACCCTTGTATCAGGTCGAGCGGGTTCTTCGGTGAAGATGTAATCAATCGAATACCCACGTTTCTTGGCATGTTCGAAACTCACATGACAAGTAGGGTCCTCTCGGTTGACGACAAGGAGAAACTCTGGATCGCATCCCGCTTGATGGGCTGCGACTACAGCGTGATCCATCCAATCTTTGACGATCCATTCCCTACTCTGAGCGGGTGCTCCAATAACCATCCTCATAGCTCAGAAAGCCTTTCTAGTTCTTTCTCCCAATTCATTCTTTTACCAACCCCATCAAGCGCTCTTTGGCGCAAAGCGATATATGCATCTTTCCCAATAGTGTCGAATACGAAAATACCGAACTCGACAGGCCATTTATTGAAGTACATATGACATCCAGCGCAAAGGCAGTAAGAATTATCCAAATCAACTCTAGTAGCTGAATAGCTACGACTCACAATGTGAGCACATTGAAGGTTGGATTTCTTACCGCAACGTTCACACTCGCCTTTACGGCGCACAAGTTCAGAGTGAAGCCTACTCGCTTTTCCCTTTGCTCCGCTTCCCATACATATTAGCCATGCCAACAGTATAGCAGCGCAAACAAAGAAAACTAAGTGAAGACTAATCTTCGTCTGCGATAGCAGCCATCCAACCCTTAGAAGCGAAGAACTCGACAGTTTCGTCAGCAAGATCAGCAGAGACACGGGCCGAAGAGTATGTGCCATCATCTTTGACAATATTGATCAGAGAGTAGTTGCCACCCTCGACAAACATCTCAGTAACTTCCTGCTCGGTTTGACGGATCAAAAGATCGTTGCCCTCAAGCTGACGCTCGTTTTCCTCGTCAATATCAGAGTACAGGAAACGCATCTTAACATCCAAATACTTGCCAGGCTCAGCATGGAAGCTAGAGGGGATCACGACGTCTACACGATCGTAGATCCTACCCAGAGCATTCCTCGTCATAACCTGGACAATTTCACGTTGCTTCTCAGTCATCATAGTATTCCATTTCTCCTTGCTTTCTTCTTCTTCTTGTGCGTATGTTTCACGGTTTTCCCAAATGATCTTCGGCGTAGCGTACCCCTCTTCTACAATGACATGGAGGCCAATGCCGAAAGTATCCTCAGCTCCATAATGAGGGTAGTAGATCTTAGACATAAATACTCAATTCCTCTCTGGTGATGCGGTCGCATTCACCATCAATATCTTCAATGAAATCTCTACTGTCTTCTACCATCTGCTCAACACAATCGAAATGCCAAAGCAAATGGCCGAAATTTCGAACACGTTCATGCATGACGAATTGACCGGGACGGGCAATCTTGTGGCAAAGTTTACACTTGATGCCCTCAGGAAGCTGATTAGTAGCAACATCAGGAACCAGTTTGATCTTCATCGAGTTCTCCATAGTCAAAGTCAATATCGAAAATATTCAAGCCAGCAGCAATAGCTTCGGCAGCCTTATCGGCCATGAGTTCCTCCCTGCTTGGCATCATCAAGCTGAACTGCTTGTCCTGATCATAAGCGTCAGGATTCAGGATCTTGTCCTGCCAAGCAACATCTCCGATCTGCCACATTCCAACAATAGCGAAAGAAGCCTCACCAGAAGAAATCATCTCTCTGATGTCTGCGTCCTCGTTGAACTCTTCCGATTCGGCTTGCCCCATAACATTGACACCTCTGCAATAGAGGCCCATGTTTTCGAGGTCTTCCACAATCGTGTCGACTAGCTTTTCAATTCGTTCATCATTGTTCTGTTCCATGCAGACCACCATATTCTTTCTTCGTCGGATTGTCAAGAGGTGTAACCAAACTGTAACACAAGAGCCTCAGAATGCGAATTCCCGACCATAAGATCGGGAACCACATCAGAATTTGTTTGGTTGCCACGACAACTAGTTTAGCAGACGTCGCCGTTTCTGTCAAGAGTGTTGTCTTCATCACCATCGAAAACAATGAACTGATCATTGTCCACGACATCATCATCCAAAGCCAGCAACGGATCATCATGAATAAGGGTCACACCATACACGGGAGCGCCACGTCGTCCTAAAAGAAGCCCGACTTCAGGTCTGCGCTTCTCGATTTCGCTGATCACAGAGTAAACAACGTAAGTGACACCAGTTACAACGAAAGCGAACACAGCCTCACGAGACAAAGAGAGACCGAACTCCGACAAAAGATCCACAGCGTAACCAGTTAGGTCAACACCATAACGATTCAATACGAACGTCAAGGTCGCACCCAGAAAGGCGGGAACAGTCGTTCTCACTCGTGCCGGAGAAAGGAACCTCTCCACAGCAATATCCCACACATTCCAAAAT
>Ga0222708_1000224_pt1 | contig 15564 bp, 16 predicted proteins | sample AntAcemetage1576_FD_179806 | JGI IMG/M metagenome (GOLD analysis project Ga0222708, IMG submission 179806) | Saline water microbial communities from Ace Lake, Antarctica - #1576 | ecosystem: Environmental > Aquatic > Non-marine Saline and Alkaline > Saline | place: Antarctica: Ace Lake... | reverse complement strand
GGCAGCCCGCGACGCTGACGATGGCAGTGCCCTCAGCCACGACGAGGTTCGCGACGAGACCCTCACGCTTATCCTCAGCGGTCATGAGACCACGGCGAACGTGCTCACCTGGGCAGTGTGCCATCTGCGCGATCGTGACGATCTGTGGGCGGCACTGGCTGACGAGGCGGCCGAGTACCTGCCGGAGGGCGACCTGCCCGACCTGCGCCGCATTCTCGCCGCCCCCACTGCGCACGCGATTATGAACGAAGCCATGCGTCTCGCGCCACCGGTGTGGGTTGCCCCGCGGCGCGCGCTCGAAGAGGTCGAGGTTGACGGAGTGACCGTGCCGCGCGGAGCCCACGTGCTGGTGTCGCAGTATGCGAGCCATCGCAGCGAGCGGTTTTTTGAGCATCCTGATATGTTCATGCCCGAACGCTGGACGCCGGAATTCGAAGCAGGCCTGCCACGCGGCGCCTACTTTCCGTTCGGTGCCGGTTCCCGTAAGTGCCTCGGCGACCAGTTTGCCTTGCTCGAGTCGCACATCATCCTGATGGAACTCGCGCGCATGCGGCGACCGCGGCCAATCGCGTCTGCGCTACCCAAAGCCGAGCCGCGGGCGACCTACCGCCCGGCGGGTGGCGTGCGCTCGGTGATTGTCGCGAACAGCAAATAGACCTCAGCTCATTAGCCCCGGGTGCAGCTTCCGCTGGGGACAGATTCGGTGCGGCTGGTAGCGGCCGCGATAACCGGGTCGAGTTCACTCATGGTGATCGCGTATCCGATGTCAGCACCAGATTGTGCGCGCGCGAACACCATTCCGATGACGGCGCCATCGAGGGTGAGCACGGGGCCACCAGAGTTTCCGGGGTTGACGTCGGCGGCCAGCGTATACGCCTCGAGGGGTGACTGCGACGACCCGTCGATGCTGTCGATGGTGAGAGAGCCCACATCGGCGACCTCTGCTCCGGTAGAGGCGAACGGACCTCCGAAAGGGAAACCCTGCACGGCTACAACTGCTCCACGGGCGGCGGTGGCGCCGAGGGCCAGCGGAGTGACCTCGAGCCCGTCGACGGCGATGAGCGCAATATCTTTTTGCGCGTCGTAGTAGACGATGCGCCCGGTACGCCCGCCAACACCCGGTAGTTCGATGATCGGCTCCGAGACTCCGGCGACGACGTGCGCGTTGGTGAGTAGGCGATCGGGGGCGATGACAAACGCGCTTCCCGACTGGCTTTGGCCGCACGCGTAGGCCAGCCCGTTGACGCGGGCGACCGATTGCGCTGCCTGCGTGAGTTCAGGGCTGCCCGCGTTAATACTCGGGGGGGGGCCTGCCACGATGCCGCCGAGCGCCTCCGAGATCTGAGGGATGCCCTGGGTAATCAGAAGCCCGCGTAGTTCACCGAGAGCGCGGGCGACGGGTGTTGGGGTGAAGCGCTGAATTGTTTGCAACACGGTCGAGCTTGCGACGGTGGGCGAAATCAGAGGTATGCCGAGGCTGGTCAGTGTTGACCCCACCAGGCTCACGATGACCAGCGAGACAATCCCGCCCGCGAGGACGCCCGCGAACCGGTCGACGCCACGCAGGTTTTTACGCACTCCACGCCGCCAGCGCAGGCCCAACAATTCGCCGAGGCTTAGCCCTCCAACGACGAGGACGACGATGCTCAGGAAGATAATGAAGATTCGCCACTGCTGTTCTGGCACCAGTGCGATGAGAGGGGGCACCACCAGAAATGCGGTGACCGCGCCGACGACGCCGCCAATCACCGCACCCAGCGTGAACACGAAGCCTCGTCGCGCGCCGCGAATGAGGCCGGCAACGACGGCCAACACGACGATCAGGTCGATCACGAACGGCAACATGAGGGCCCTTTCACTGACGGTGCCACGAAGCCGAGTCTGGCATGGTCGCTGAGTCTGAGGGCGGTGTCTCCCGACGGCTGAGGTTGCCTGATGGCCGGCGCCTGAACGCCTGGCGGCTGGTGACCGAGAGTGCCCCTGGTAGCATGTGAAGGTTGCCGTCCAACGGCCGCGGATCAAGAGAGTCCCAGCATTCAGCTGAGGGCGCCGCGCAACGAGCAGAGAGGGGATCCCATCTATGGCACTCGAATCAGAGATCAAGAAGGCGATCATCGACGAATACGCAACCCATCCCGGTGACACTGGGTCCCCCGAGGTTCAGGTAGCGATGCTCACGCGTCGTATCCTCGACCTTACGGAGCACCTGAAAGAGCACAAGCACGACCACCACTCACGTCGTGGCCTGCTTCTGCTTGTCGGCCAGCGTCGCCGTCTGCTGGGCTACCTTTCAGACATCGACATCGCGCGTTACCGCTCGCTGATCGAACGTCTGGGACTGCGCCGCTAACACCCGCCGCTCACGCGAGCTGCGAGATAGCGCGTCGTCGAAAGACACCGCGAACTTCTTCTTCGAAGGCCGCCCCCGGAAAGTTCGGGTGGCGGTCTTCGTCGTTAAGGCCACCACTTGTGGGCGCGCGCTCAGCCGTTGTGTCGTCCCACGTGTCACGCTGGGGTGATGCGAGACCGCGACGCTGCGCGTGCCCCTTGGGCATCGCTTTCGCTTGCGCTGGCCCTCGCCGCCACACTTGCCCTGGCCGCCGCATTGGCGCTGGCCGCCGTGTCGGCGGTGATTCAGTCCGCGTGGGCGGCCCCCCGGCCGCCCGCTGCGGATCTGGCGCGCATTCTGATCGACAGTGACGCGGCAGCGACACAGGCACACGACCGTACCCTCGAGCGCTCTGCCGTCTTTCTGCGCGACCAGTGGGGCCCCGTGGCGTTGCCTGATGAGCCTGTAAAACGCTGGGTTGCAGCGACCACGTGGGGGTCGATCATGGCGCAGTGTCTTGGCGATGCCGGCTTTCCAGGAGCCGTCTCGGCTGATGGTGGCGAGCGCCTCGACTACAGCGGCGTGCGCGTTTCGGGGGCGCGCGAATTGTTTGAGATCGACGTTGCCTCCTATCGCTGCCAATCGCTGTACCCGGTGCGCGCCTGGTTTGCTGACGAAATTCGCGACATTGAGGCGCCATGGGCGCTGGAATACACGCGCGAAACAGTCATTCCGTGCCTGCTTGCTGCGGGTCATCAGGTTTATCCCGTGCCTGAGTCGAGTTACTTTGCTGCGAGTTGGCGAACAGATGACGCCTACGATCCGTATGCCCTGATCGGGAAGCGAGGCAGTGATCGTGCACGCGCGCAAGCTGATTGCCCCGCCGCCGAGCTGATTCTCGAGGCCGCATCATGACCCGCTGGTGGCGTTTGGCGCCCGCCATTGCTCTCGCAGGCATGTTGGCGGGATGTGCCCCGGCAACCCAAACAAACTCCGCATTCGATGCAGTCATTGATGAACGCGCCAGCCGCGCCGAGGCACGAGTTGACACTTTGCTCGCCTCATACGCCGACTATTTGGTGGGGCGGTGGCCGGGCATCCAGTTGCCTCAGACCGCCATCGAGGCGTGGCTTGACCCTGCTGTCTGGGGTGCCGCGTTCGAAGACTGCGCATCGGCCGCTTCGGGTCTCACCGTGCGCATTGACCCCAACGAGGGAGTGATTGCTCAACCGCCACCGCAGAACGCCGAACAGTTGCGGGCGTTCGAACGCTCGATTTACGTCTGCCATGGCAGATTACCCCCGCCGAGTTTGGCAGTCAGCCACCCTGGTCCGATCGAAATCGCCTGGGTCTCGTCGTACGCTCGCGACACTCTGCCCGCGTGCCTGCGTCGTGAGGGTGTGACAGTAGCGCCGTTACCCGGCGATCCTTCCGCAATCGTTTCGGGTGGTTCGACCCCTGGTTGGGATCCCTACGCGACCGCACGCAGTGACGCGCCCGAACTGAGCCGGCTGCAGGCCGTGTGCCCGCATCCGTCGACCCTGCTCGGTAGCCTGTCTGCCGTGGGTGAACCCTTTGAGCGAAGCCTAGAGAGCTCGCCATGACGCGCGCGCGCGGCTTCGTGCCGAGAGCACTGTCAGTCATTTCTGCGATCGCCGTCGTCGCCACGATGGGCGGATGCACTGCGCCAGCAGCACAAGAGACAATCCCGAGTCTCGACGCGGTGCGCGAAGAGCGATCAATCGCCGTGACCGCTGACTGGCTGCGCATGGTGGCGGGATCGAGGCAATACATCACCGCCGAGTGGCCAGACGCAGCGCTTGTTTCTCCGCAGTTCGAACGCTGGGTAGACCCCGCTGAAGCGCCCGCCGCCGTGGCCACCTGCGCTGACGAGATTCTTGAGCGACCCGCGAGCATGATCAGCGATGGCGGCATTTCTGAGCGCACTCCGCGACCGCCAACCGAGCCAGACTGGGCTTTTGAAGTGGCGCTGTCGGACTGCTCGCTGCGATTCATCCCGTGGTCGGGATCGTACGTCTCTGTCGGTGAAGTCGAACACTCGTGGGCGCGGCACCAGATCACAGTCGTTCTCCCTAATTGCGTGCGACGCTGGGGGGCAGAGCTGGTGGTGCCCGATCTCAATGCCGCCATCGATTCCGTGGTGTATGCGACCTCTGCCCCCGATTCTGCGACGGCCACTCAGAGCGTGTGGCGGGGTGTCGCCCTGAGGCGAGTTGACTTGTCGACGGAGCAGCAGATTCGTGCCAGTTGCACTGACCCGGGGCAAACCCTGGCGCAACTGGGACCACCCGAGATTCAATCGCTCGAATTCGGGCCCTCTGGCGACGGCCGCACAGGCGTTGTCGATGGGCAGGGTTCGCCATGATGCGCAGCGGGCGCAACCCCCGCGGGCGTTCGATTTCCACTGCGGCGGCGACAGTGGCTCTGGCGACTTGGCTGCTGACCGGATGCTCCGCACCCGCCGGGCCGCCGATCACGCTTGACGATGTTTCCGCCGAGCGTGCAGCGGCTCGAGAGGTTCCCGAGCGGCAACGGTTTGCCGCCTTCGTTGAGCAGTCGGGCGATCAACTTGTCGCGCTCGGGCTGACGGTGCCCCAATTTCAGCGAATGGTTTCTGTCGAGCAGTGGGCTGAGGTGATTGCTGAGTGCATCAACACGGACGATTTTCGGAGTGACCTGACGCCCACCGACGAGGGGTTCACGGTTAATTACTTCGGTGTGGTGGGCGACGATTTCGAGCGTTCTGCCCTCGTCATTTCCAGCTGTGAAGCCCAGTACGGCCTTGAGAATCCGACTGGTAGACAGGTGGCCGGTGTGATCGAGGCCGCGTGGCGCTATGACGATGCCACCCAGCGCGTGCTGCCGTGTCTCCGTCACATTGACGCGGCGGTGCCCAGCCCGCCCAGCTCGGTCGCTTTCATCGAAAATCTCGGCACGGGCCGCGAGTGGACTCCCTACGCACTGATCGCCTCTGATCCAGCGGCTCTAGCCCGAGCGATCACGCTGTGCCCACCCAGCTCAACCCTGTTGGCAGCGCACTTGGAGGCTACGAATGAGCGGTGACAGTCTCGGCAATGGTCACGACAACGCACGCGATCGGGTCTGGCCTGAAGCGGTCGTCCGGGGCCGGGTCGGCCCCTGGGGTCGGCGCCTGGTTTACGCCGCCACGGCCGTGGTGGCTACATCGTGGCTGTTGCGATCAGAGACGGTGGCGCCCGGCGTACCTCAGGCCATTGTGAGTTTGCTCGTTCTGGCCTCTTTTGGTGTGCTCGCACTGAGTGTGTGGCACATTTCGGTTCGGTGGCGTATTTCGTTGCGCTCAGACGGTCGAGCGCTTGTGATCCGTGATCCTTTGGGAGCGCGTGTACTGCCTCGGCGCGAAGGTCTTTCACTGGGTCGGTGGCTTGACGCTCGCAACCGACCCGTGCACTGGGTGCTTCAGGATGGAAGGTTGGCGGTTCCCTTGGGCCCTGAACTTGACCCCGTCGCCCTCGAAGCCTTTGCGTACCGAGTGGGGCTGCCGCTGATCGATCTTGACGACGCGCCGCGTACCCGCCGACCACTAGGCCGCGACACGCCGGGCTGATAGTCTGCTGGAGGCGCGTTTTCGCGTGCCATTCAAGTGAATACCGCATGGAGCAGGCCGGCTCGAAGCTGGTCACCGGTGGTGGTCTCCCGAATTGCCCCTTTGGGCAGCAATTCGGTGCATCTCTACTGTTGGCCAGAAACAGACGCGGAACATTGTCGCCGTCCCTTCCTGCCCGCTCCTGCTCCGCGCGACCGCGCGCGCTCTCATACGGAGGGCGTTCGCACAGACGCAAAGGAGAGTGACCTCGTGGAAGGTCCTGAAATCAAGTTCGCCGAAACTGTGCTCGATAACGGCAAGTACGGAACCCGCACCATCCGATTCGAAACTGGCCGTCTGGCGCAGCAGGCACAGGGTGCCGTCGCTGCCTACCTCGACGAAGAAACCATGTTGCTCAGCGCGACCAGCGCTGGCAAGCACCCCCGCGAGGGCTTCGACTTCTTTCCGCTGACGGTTGACGTCGAAGAGCGGTCATATGCCGCCGGCAAGATTCCTGGCTCGTTCTTTCGTCGCGAAGGGCGCCCCTCAACCGAGGCGATTCTCGTCTGCCGTCTGATCGACCGCCCCCTGCGCCCCACCTTCGTTGAAGGATTGCGCAACGAGGTGCAGATCGTTATCACTGTGCTGAGCATCGCTCCTGACGAGTTCTATGACGCTCTTGCAATCAACGCGGCATCAGCGTCAACGCAGATCTCTGGCCTGCCCTTTAGCGGCCCCATTGCTTCGGTGCGTTTGGCTCTCATGCCCGACAACGCCGGCGGTGGCCAGTGGGTCGCATTCCCGAAGCACAGCCAGCTCGCTGAGGCCGTGTTCGACATCATCGTCGCCGGCCGGGTTGTCACCAACGCTGACGGCAGCGAAGACGTTGCCATCACCATGGTTGAAGCTGAAGCAACCGAAGGTGCCTGGAACCTCATTCAGGGCGGCGCAGTCAAGCCCAACGAAGAGATCGTGGCCCAGGGCCTCGAAGCCTCGAAGCCGTTCATCATGCAGCTGGCAAAGGCTCAGGCCGAGCTCGCCGCACAGTCGGCTAAAGAGATTCAGAACTACCCGGTCTTCCTGTCGTACAGCGCTGAGCTGTACAACGCTGTCACCGAGGTCGCTCACGACGAGTTGGCGTCGGTGTACAAGATTGCCGACAAGGTCGAGCGTCAGACCGCTGATGACGCCCTCAAGGCTCGAGTCAAGGTTGCTATCGAGGGTCGCGTCGCCGCTGGGCAACTGCCCGACGATTCGTTGAAAGACTTCGGTGCCGCCTACAAGTCGGTGTCGAAGAAGATCATGCGCACCCGCGTGCTCACCGAGGGCGTGCGCATTGACGGCCGTGGTCTTGCTGATATCCGCGCGCTCGACGCCGAAGTGCAGGTTATTCCGCGCGTACATGGCTCGGCGATCTTCCAGCGCGGTGAAACACAGATCTTGGGCGTCACCACACTCAACATGCTCAAGATGGAGCAGCAGATTGACTCGCTCGCTCCGGTCAAGAGCAAGCGCTACATGCACCACTACAACTTTCCGCCCTACTCGACCGGTGAGACCGGCCGTGTGGGCAGCCCCAAGCGTCGCGAGATCGGGCACGGCTTCTTGGCCGAGCGCGCGCTCGTGCCGGTGCTGCCGAGCCGCGAAGAGTTTCCGTACGCGATTCGTCAGGTCAGCGAGGCACTCAGTTCAAACGGCTCTACCTCGATGGGCTCAGTCTGCGCGTCAACGCTTTCGATGCTCAACGCTGGTGTGCCGTTGAAGGCACCGGTTGCGGGCATTGCGATGGGCCTGATCAGCGACGTGGTGGATGGTGAGACCCGCTACGCGGCACTCACCGACATTCTCGGCGCCGAAGATGCCCTCGGCGACATGGACTTCAAGGTTGCGGGCACGAGCGAGTTCGTCACGGCGATTCAGCTCGATACCAAGCTCGATGGCATTCCGTCGTCGGTGTTGCAGCAGGCTCTCGGTCAGGCCAAAGACGCCCGCATGGCGATCCTCGGTGTCATGAACCAGGCGATTGACGCTCCTGATGAGATGGCGCCGACCGCGCCTCGCGTGATCAGCGTGCAGATTCCGGCCGACAAGATCGGCGAGCTGATTGGCCCGAAGGGCAAGACGATCAACTCCATCCAAGACGAGACCGGCGCGCAGATCTCGATCGAAGAAGACGGAACGGTGTACATCGGTGCCGTCGATGGTGCATCTGCTGAGGCTGCGCGACTGCGCGTCAACGCGATCGCCAACCCGATCAACCCTGAGGTGGGCGAGCAGTACCTGGGAACGGTCGTCAAGATCGCTGCCTTCGGTGCGTTTGTCTCGCTGATGCCGGGTAAAGACGGGCTGTTGCACATCAGCGAGGTGCGCAAACTCGCCGGTGGCAAACGCGTTGACAACGTCGAAGACGTGCTGTCGGTGGGCCAAAAGGTTCTCGTTGAAATCACGAAGACTGACGATCGCGGAAAGCTGTCGCTGTCTCCCGTTCTCGCTGAAGGTGAGGGCGGTGACGCTGCTGCCGATGGCGGCAGCGCGATTGCCGAAGGCGAAGACGGCTAGGCGCTCCACACGGCGGTCTGCCACACCGTCATGATCGACCTGATGCCCGGCCTCCCTTTGGAGGGTGGGCATCAGTCGTTTTTAGAGCGCCTCAGTGCCGCCGCATTTGGAGTTTTTGTGAACATCTCCAGGAAAGACGCGCCCAATTTTGGCTCAATGTGCACCAGATCCCGCCAGAACGCCGTATTGTGGAGAGCAATTCGCATAAAGCCGGATTTCGATCCAGCCTGCCGGCGAAGACCCTGCATCACATCACTCACCCCCTCGTTGTTGTAGCAAAAAATTAGCTGCGACGGCGCGATTCGAAGGAGAATTGTGGACTTCCAAATCGTCCAAGCTTTTTTCATGCTCGGCTTCGTCGGCATGGCAGCCGGCACTCTGTGGTTCATCATGGAGCGCAATGACCTAAAGCCTGAGTTGCGCGCAATCGCAACCTACGCGGCAGTCATCACGTTCGTAGCATCGATCATGTACTACGTCATGACAACAGTCGTAAACTTCCCGGGCGGTGAGATTGGGGTTGCTGAAGTTGATGCAACCACGTCGCTGCGCTACATCGACTGGCTGATCACCACGCCTCTGCTGCTCGTCTCGTTCGCGCTCGTCGTGGCAATGGCTGGGCCGCTCAAGAAGGGCATGCTGACCAAGCTCGTCATCGCTGACATCATCATGATCGCCACCGGTTACCTCGGTGAGATCGGCGAGCCCGGCTCTGTCAACAACTGGTTCTTCTTCATCGTGTCGACCGTCGCGTGGCTCTACATCGCCTACGTGGTATTCGGCGTGAAGCTGCCCGGCGCCGAGCTGCACATTCAGAAGGCCGTGACGGCCATGAAGTGGTTCGTCATCGCAGGTTGGGCCATCTACCCGATCGGTACCTCCATCCAGGAGTTCATCGAGCTCAGCGGTGGAGACCCCGCCGTTGCCATCGGCATCGCAGCGATCATCTACGTCATCGCCGACGTGCTCAACAAGGTCGGCTTCGGCATCATTGCCGTGCGCGCCGCCAAGGTGTCGTCTGGCGTCGAGTCAAAGGTCATGGCGTAACACCTCTGCACTAGTTCAACGCGGTCGCGCCCTCCGGGGTGCGGCCGCGTTGTTTTTTCTCCGATCACTGCGTCTCGGCTGTGGACGTGACACATCGTGGTAACGATCGCGCGGCGAGCCCACGGAGCGACCGCTGGGGCAGTACTGTCGGGCATGCAGAGGCTGACAGTGTTGGTTGGCTCCGAGAAGAGGCAGCAGTTTTGTGAACAGTTCCGAGACCCGCACAGACCGCGTTGCGGGTGCCCGTCCATCTGTCAGCCTCTCGGGCGGTTCCTCTGTTGCACTACCCGCGACCATCTCCCGCCGCGTCGGCTTGAGCGACCTGAGGGTGTTCCCCATCGCTCTCAGCGGCACAGCGTTCGGCTGGACGGCTGACGGGCCCACCACCACGGCCATTCTTGATCGATTCGTTGAGCTTGAGGGCACGATCATCGACACGGCTGACTCGTACGCGGGTGGCCGTAGCGAGATCATGATCGGTCATTGGATGCGCTCGCGCGGCAATCGTAACGCCCTCACCATTTCGACCAAGGTGGGTAAGAGTGCTGATCATCCAGGGCTCGGCGCACCCGCTATTCGCGTCGCTGTGGAGGCATCTCTCAGGCGGTTGAGAGTCGATCACATCGATCTGCTGTTTCTGCACGTCGACGACCGGTCGGTATCGTTCGATGAAACTCTGCTGGCGGTCGATGAGTTGATTCGCGCGGGTCATGTTCGATATTTCGGCGGTAGTGACCACACGGGTGAGCGGCTTCTTGAGGCGCGTATTGCTGCTGGTCAACTCGACGTCGCACACATGGTTGCCCTGCAAAAGCACTACAACCTGGTGCATCGCCACGAGTACGAGGGTGACTTGGCTCGCGTTGCAACCCAGCTTGGCCTCGCAGTGTTTCCGCGCTACGCCCTCGCTGGGGGGTTTTTGGCGGGAGCCTATCGCGGGCGTGCTGACCTTCCACGCGAGAAGCGGGCGGCTGAGGCGTCGCAGTACGTCAACCGCCGAGGCTTAAAGGTGCTGGCTGCACTTGACAGGGTGGCCGCCGAGATGAGCACACAGGTTGCCACCGCGGCACTCGCCTGGCTTTTGAGTAGGCCCCGGGTGGTGGCACCGGTGGTTTCGGTGACTGCTCCCGAGCAACTCGACGCTCTGATGGCAGCGCCACGCACCTCCTTGAGTAGGCACCTACTCACCGAGCTCGACCGCGCGAGCGCTGGGTAGCAGAGCTTCGTCGCACACCCGGTCAAAGCCGCGCCGGCACGCTTGCGCGGCAGCACTGAGGCCCGCGATGCTGCCGCAGGTCAGTGCCCCGATGTACGCGACCATGAGGTCGTCGATGGCGTCTGCGGGTCGAGCGTGGCCGAGCTGTCGCACAAGGCCGTGGAGCTGTTGCGTTAGCGCTGAATAGTGACTGGCGATAATGATGCGAACCGGATGCGCCGGGTCGGTGAATTCGATTGCGGCGTTGACGAACAGTAAGCCCCGGAGACCCGCTCCGCTGGGCCACGGGGCAGCGTTATCACGGCTCGTGCCGTCGCAGCCTCGGCCATGATGCGCTCCAGGGTCGTGTAGTGCTCTTGAGCGACTGCGGAAAGGTATTCGCACACCACGCGGTCTTTTGAGCCACAGTGTTTGTAGAAGGTGGCTTTGGTGACCGATGCGCGGCTAATGAGACGATCGACGCCGACGGCGCGAATTCCATCGGTCGTACAGAGTTCGGCGGCGGATTTGAGAATGCGTTGCTGGGCACCGGGCTGGCGTTGTTGGATCGCGCGAGGGAGAGCTGACACCTGAACCTCCGCTGGGGTGCTGACCGCGGTTTCGGCCACCTGGGTTCTGACGCCACTGGTTTGTGATTCCGCCGGGTTGTGATTCCACGGGCTGATGACGTCTTGTCATGGTTTAGGCTCGGGCGGGTTGGGGAGAGGTGCGGGGCATGTCGCGATACGTCTATCTGGTTCGTCATGGTGAGCAGCAAGATGCCGAGCACGGACTACCCGACGGGCCACTCAGCGGCCGCGGTCAGCGGCAAGCCGCGGCTATTGCTGATCGACTGAGTGGCGTGCCGTTTTCGAGCGTTCACACGTCTCCGCTGCAGCGCGCCGTTGAGACGGCGCGGGTCATGACTGAGCGCATGCCGGGGCTTGAACCCCTGCAGTCCGCTCTGCTGATGGACTGTGTTCCTGCTGGTCCATCGCCCAACATGCCGAAGGACTTTGAGACATTCTTTGGCGGCGTGACTCAGGAAGAGATCGCTGCCGGTGAGGCTCAGATGGCAGATGCCACGGCTGAATGGCTGTCTCCTTCACGGGATGACCGCCACGACCTGCTCATCACCCACAACTTTGTCATCGCCTGGTTTGTGCGCGAGGTATTCGGTGCCCCGGCGTGGCGATGGATGGGAGTGAATCAGGCCAACTGCGGCCTCACGATTATTCGGGTTCGCACAGCGAAGCCGCCCGTGCTGGTCACCCACAACGACCTTGGGCATCTTGCGGTCGAACTGCGCACGGGAATGCCGGTCGAGCAGCCGTACTAGAGAGCGGCTGCCTATAGAGCTGCCGCTGCGAGGCGCGTGAGCCGCAGCTTGGTGTACCGCAGGGTGGACGACTCCGAACCGAGTAGCACCTGCATGGCGCGCAGCGCCACGCCGGTCGCGGCGATGGCGGGCCAGCGGGGGCGCCGCAACCCCAGCAGTTCACGGTACTGATCGGGTAGCGAGGCTACTGCTCCGGCGAAAAGAACGCGGTATGCGGGCCCGACCCCGGCTCCGAGCGGGGGGTTTCGAATCCAGCGCACGGCATCATCGACCCGCTTATCACGGCGCAAGACGGGCAGGTATGAAGCGATGGCCGCGTCGAGCTCGGCACGGGTCTGCGGGGGATTCTCCATTCCCATCAACTCTCCCGCCTTCGCCCATTCGCGCACGTACTGGTCTGACCCGCCCGGCACTGGGCCGCCCCAGGTTTCGTGGCTGCCAATGAAGGCATCGGCAAAGACGCAGTGCACCCAGCCGATGAGGTCGGGGTCTCCTGCTCCGTAGGGGCGCATCTCTCCGGTGTCGGTGGCGTACTCACCGCGCACTTTTTCGTGCAGGCGCGAGACCCAGGCGCATCCTTCTGTCGCGCTGTGTCGATCGGCAAAGCTGGTGGTCAGCACCCATCGCACGGTACCCGATAGTCGACCCAGCGGGTCTTCGCGGTAGCGCGAATGATCGTGCACGCCCGCCATTGCTCCGGGGTGCAAGGTCTGCATCAGTAGGGCACGAATTCCGGCCACCACGGTGGGTATGCCGGCGTGAACCTCCCACACTGCCGAACCCGGGCCAAACCACCCCTCATCGTCACCGTCTTCAAGCGAACGCACCCACTCGGGTATGCCGTCGGGATCGCCCGAGAACATGAACAGGATGCGGCCTCGGGCACGGGTGACGATGGCTGGCCGGGGCATGCCTCAACTTTGTCACACCCTCACGGGTCGGGTTGGTGAGACTGCTGGGAGCGACCCACCTGCGAGGGCCTCTCCCTTGCCAAAAATACCCCTGGGGGTATAGAGTCAAGGCATGGACTCACCTCGCACCTATGTCATCGTCGGCGGCGTCGCCGGCGGCATGTCGGCCGCCACTCGATTGCGTCGGCTCGATGAGCACGCGCACATCATTGTGCTCGAGCGGGGTGAGCACGTCTCGTTCGCCAACTGCGGCCTGCCGTACCACGTCGGTGGCGTGATCGCCGATCGCTCAGAGTTGCTTCTGCAAACACCGCAGTCGCTGGGGGCCCGCTTCGCTTTAGACGTGCGCGTGCGCACTGAAGCCATCAGTATCGACCGCGCCGCTCGCACTGTGACCGTTCGATCCGTTGACACCGGACACGAAGACACGCTTGCCTACGATGCGCTCGTTTTGAGCCCCGGAGCCTCGCCCATTCGCATCCCCATTCCCGGAGTCGAACGCGGATACGTCCTGCGCGATGTCACCGACATGGATCGCATCATTGAGGCCACACGGTCGGCTCGCCGCGTCGTCATCGCAGGGGCAGGGTTTATCGGCCTGGAACTAGCCGAAAATCTGCGCCACCTGGGGCTCGAAGTTGCCGTCGTCGAAATGCTGCCCCAGGTGCTGCGACCCTTCGACATCGAGATGGCGCACGGTGTGGCACAGCGACTGCGCGCCCACGGCATCGAACTGCACCTGAATACGAGCCTCAGTGGCATCGAACCCGATCACGTCGTGCTCAACGATGGCGCTGCAACCCTGCTGGCTGACCTCGTCGTTTTGTCGGTCGGCGTGCGCCCCGAGAGCTCCCTGGCCAGAGACGCCGGCCTCGAACTAGACGCAAGCGGCCACATCGTTGTCGACGCCCAACAGCACACCTCTGACCCGGCCATCTATGCGGTGGGCGACGCCGTCGTCAAGCAGCGTTTCGACGGTGACCCGACTCCTGTGTGGCTTGCCGGGCTCGCCAACCGTCACGGCAGACTCGCCGCCGATGTCATCGCGGGGCGCCCCCACGCCGCCGTGCCCGCGTTTGGCGCTGCCATTATCGGAGTCTTCGGGCTCACCGCTGGCGTGGTGGGCCGCACTGAGCGTGAGCTTCTCAGCGAAGGCCGGGCACTGCGGGTCATTCACACGCATCCCACCCACCACGCCGGGTACTACCCGGGGGCAGAGCAGCTGTCATTGAAACTGATTGTCGATGCCCACACTGACGCCATTCTCGGCGCCCAAGCCGTTGGCGCGGGTGCCGATAAGCGCATCGATGTGATTGCCACCGCCATGGCCGGAGGTATGCCCGCCCGAGCGCTCGCCGATCTGGAGCTTGCCTACGCACCGCAGTTCGCCTCAGCAAAAGACCCCATCAATATGTTGGGATACGTCGACGACAACCTGTTAGAAGGTGAACTCAGCGTGCAATGGCACGAACTCGAGACACGTCTTACCGAAGGCTGGCGCCTCATCGACGTGCGCACTGCTGACGAGAATGCGGCGGGGGCCATTCCCGGCAGCGAGCTCATCACCCTTGACGCGCTGCGTGACCACGCCGAGAGTCTTCGCGGCCAGCGGGTCATCGTGACCTGCAAAGTGGGGCAGCGCGGCCATACAGCCGCAGCCCTGCTGCGGCAGTACGGTGTCACCGTGGCCAACCTCGACGGCGGATACACCACGTGGCACGCTGGCACCGACGCCGCCCACATCCCCGCGCTCACGCCGTAACCACCCAGAAGGAGAGCCTCATGGCTGAAGAAATTACCGTTGACCAACTTGTCATTGAGCGCGAACGAGGCGCAACCGTCATTGACGTGCGAGAAGTAGATGAATACATCGAAGCCCACGTGCCCGGCGTGCGCCTCGTTCCGCTGGGCACAGTGCCTGACGAGGTCGACGCACTGCGGCTGGGTGAAACCCTCTACGTGATTTGCCGCTCGGGTGCGCGTAGCCTGCGCGCCGCCGACATTTTGCTGGCCAATGGCATCGACGCGGTCTCCGTCGCCGGCGGAACGATGGCATGGATTCAACGCGGGCTCGACTACGAAACCGGAGACGAGCGATGACCACCATTCCCGAGGCTGAGGTCAAAAAGATTGTCAACAGGCTGCGTCGTGCGCAGGGTCAAATCGGCGCTGTGCTCACCATGATCGACGACGGTCGTGACTGTCGTGACATTGTCACCCAGCTGAGTGCGGCATCCAGCGCCATCGATCGCGCGGGGTTCGCGATCATCGCCTCGGCACTCAAAGAGTGTCTGCGTGACAGCGACACGGTGGGCGACCCGATAGAGGTCGCTGACCTCGAGAAGCTGTTTCTCAGCCTCGCCTAACCGGCGCGCGGGCCGGCAAGCCTGACGGCACCTGGAACGCTAGAGTTTGCGGGCCAGCCAGGTTGTCGCGTTCGGATTGTCGTTGTACGGGGCAATCGGCACGAAGCCGAGTGATCGATACAGTTCGCCCGCCTCGCGCAAGCTTGTGTTCGTGTCGAGCACCACTTCGGTGGCGCCCATCTCTCTACAGTGTCGAATGAGCTCCTGCATCAGACTGCGACCGAAACCCGAG
>Ga0222708_1000223_pt1 | contig 15573 bp, 24 predicted proteins | sample AntAcemetage1576_FD_179806 | JGI IMG/M metagenome (GOLD analysis project Ga0222708, IMG submission 179806) | Saline water microbial communities from Ace Lake, Antarctica - #1576 | ecosystem: Environmental > Aquatic > Non-marine Saline and Alkaline > Saline | place: Antarctica: Ace Lake... | reverse complement strand
CCTTTATGTTTCTCTTTGCGGATCGTAGGTTTCTTCTTGTCAGGTATAGCTTGCGGCTTGTACTTAGGTTGACGCAAGTCCTTAGCCATAGGGTTAGGTTTCTTCACCTCTTTCTCCTATCTAATGCTTGTATTGCCGTCTCAAGATTATGTTTGAGGTAGGGGTTGAGTGACGAGATATTCTTATGCCCTGTCACAGACATAACCTGCATAGCCTCAGCCCCACCCTTGATCATCTCTACTATAGCAGTCTTTCTTAGATCACCCACACGTAGGTCAGAGGGTAGGCCACAGGCTTGCTTGACCTCACCCACTAAGGTGTTCATCTGATCAACAGAGAGTGGCCTGTATGCATTGTCTGAGGCTCTCTGACAGGGTACTACGTATTGCTGCCACCCCCAGTCAGTCTCTTGTTGTTCAATCAGTTTGAATAGACGTTCATCTATGGGTAGCTCAACAGTAGCACCACGTTTCGTCTGAGTAATGGTGACTACCTCTTTGATGAAGTCAATGCTTGACCACTTAAGGTTTCTAATATCAACAGGACGTTGACCCCACTCATAGGCAAGCAATACAATCAGGCCTACGTTACGCCACTTGTATTGGCTGAACGCAGTGTCCAAGAACAACTCAACCTGTTGATTAGTCCAGACAACTGAACGTGGTGTGTGACTACGTTTCTTTACGTTCTTCATTGGGTTATACATTATTAGTTCCATTGAGAGACAGTGATTGATCAACACAGAGAACAACCTTGCGTATTGGTTGGCGTGATCTGTGCCTATGTCTGCTTCCCACTGATCATACATCTCTGTGCAAATGTTTGTGTTCAATCTATTGAGTGGCATATTACCAATAGATTTATTAAACACAGTACCCTTACAGATAGCCTTGAGATTGTACTCATAGTTTGATTGTGTATTGGACGACAAAGAATTGAAGTGTTTTGTGTTGAGGTAGAAGGTGAGTAGCTGACTCAAGGTAGAGCTTGGGCCACACCTACCTACTACAATCTCACCACGTCTAAAGCTATCAACCAGATCTATTAGCTTGGGTATCTCATGCCTAGCTGTACGTCCATCTCTGAATGTAGTAGTGGACACAACGCCAGCCCTAACAGCATCGTCAGGTGGCACAAACCGCCAGCTTGTACCTCCATCTTTTCGTTTCATCTTATGAGTGTACTTCATGTAAACCTTTCGTGTACTTAAAGTATTAATATTTTTTAAGTAAATAATAAAAACTTTAAGTAAGTACCTTAAGTACCTTAAGTTATACTCAGTTTTGGGTAGGGTCAAGGGGTAGTAACTGCGACAGAGTGTCACATATATTTCCTTGCAATATAATCATTGGCGTAACCATTGACTGGCAATCTACCCTCATCAATCAGCAGGTCAGGGGTATAGCCTAGCCCCATGAGCAGGTCAGCTACAGCAGCAGGGTTGTCAGTAACAAGACCTATCATGCTCTCTCTGTCATAGTCATCAAGAGGCTCAATGTATTTACCATCATCCTTACCATACAGTCTTGACCAGTTCTGACCCCACCAATCATCCTCATAATGTGTCTCATACAAAGATGGGTCACGTGATATCACGAGCTTAGTCCAATCAGCCTGAGTCAGGGCATACATCAACAGGTCAGCATACTCAAGGTCTTGCGTCTCATTGATACCGTGCTGACCATAGTAACCCACACTGATGTTGGTACACTCAGGCACCACGTTAGCATACTCATTGCTGTCAGTGTATGAACCATGTGTGTCAGCCGCAAGCTGGGGCATGTCTAGTGCATCAGCAAAAGACTTAGCAAAGTCATCCGATGCAGTACGCAAACCCATCTGGTGTGTAATCACAGAGTTGTCACCGTATCTGTCAAAGGATATCACTGCGTCAATGTGTGTCAACCAATAGGGATTACTCTTGACAAGGGCAGCACTACCAATGCAACCAATCTCTTCCGCTGCATGTACTACATACACACCCTCAATGCCCTGCTCAATCATGCCCATCATAAGCCATACACCAGTGGTACAGTCAGCACCAAGGCATGAGGATACAGTAGGGTCAGCTACTGATACCACATTGTTAGTGACAACAAGTTGCTGCAAGCCCTCAGTCTTGTGTACTGTGTCATGGTGTGACGCAAAGCATATCTTAGGGTTGTCACCTATGCGTAGTATATAATTACCATCACGATCAGGCAATCCAAAGTGTGGTTCAAGGAACCGTTCACAGAACTCTTGTTGAGTGCTTGAACCTTGCGGCCTCTTGTACCGCAGCATTTCTATTAGGCTATACATTATTCATCATCCTCTTCTACTATTATCCAAACACCTTGAGCATTCTTTTCCCAAGTGTTATCATCATCTACAATCTCTGAGTCAGATACATCTAGGCCATCCTCAAGGGTACACTTGACACTGTTGGGGTATATCAGATTATCCCAATCTGACATAAAGTAATCAGACTCATAGTCTCTAGGTGATATATGCTCACCCTCTGACTCACAGTACAGAGCATCACTATCATGCCACCACTCACCATCAGTACAATATACGTAGTTAGTATCTCTAGCATACTCAGACACATTGTCTGTAACATAGTTACCACTACCGTTTACAAGCCACACCTCAACCAACTCATTGTTATGCACCATCTCATTGGCTGCATCACAGTATGTATGCGTGTTGTTGTAGCAGCACTCACAGTAATTCTCGTCGGTCCACTCTGAGTAGTAGTACTCATCCTCATCCAGACTGTCACCACATTCTGTGCAGTTGGTGTAGTGCCTACTACCAAGCACACCCTGATAGTCACTGGCTGATATATCACCACCACATTCTATCACAAGCTGATCACCATCATCTTCTAATTGCTGGGGCATCAGGTCTAGGTATGGCCCAATGAAACCATTCTCGTACTCAACCCTTTTGAGTCTTGCACCTACCCAACTAGCACCATCTTCATAACCCACAGCATTGATACTGTCAAGGTGTGCCTGTATCTGATCCATAGAATGCTCACACACACCATAGATAGGGCCAGCTTGAGGCCTGCTGTCACCGTCAGCTACCCTGATCACACAACGACCAGCTATGAGACCGTTAGAGTCCTCCAACCAGATGATCTCAAAGTCACCACTAGCATAGATAGACACAGGGTGTACTGGTAGACGCTCAAACTTATACCGCATGCAAGAGTGGGCTGAAGCTTTTCTAGTAGTGGTAGTACGTGGGTTGTCCATCTCAGCTTGATCGTGTGAGTAGGCATGAACAAAGTTATCAGCCTCACGCCCTGTCTTGAGTGTGTACTTACGCAAGCTGAACCTCTCACGAAACTGATCACCAAGTAAAGCAATCTCACTGTCATCAAGCTCAGGCAGTATGTACTTGAAGGCACGACCTGCTTTCATAGCAACCTGCCTGTCATTGTCAGAGTCCTTGCGTGTCTGAAAGATACTGATCTTACCGTGATATCTTTCAGACCTGACAGGTTGGATAGCACGTATACGTAGCAACCAGTTCTGACCATTACCTTCTTTGTCATAGAAGTTAGCCCAACGATCACGTAGCCATGCCACTAGAAGATCATCAGTGAAACCGAAACAACTATCATCCTCATAAGGGCCAAACTTCTGCATGACTGTATCAGTAGGGTGGACATTGGATACCCTACGTACAATGAACCCATTGTCACTTGGTGTAACACCAAAGGTGACACGAACAAGACTATCACAGATAGTGATGAAGCCACCGACAAGATTACCGTTGAGGTGTATCTCATCATTAGGTTTGAGTGGGTACGTCTTCCAACGCTCAATGTACGTGTCAACTAAGTAGTCACTGTTGTCAGTGATACCACGACCAACACAGACATTGGTCTGCTTGGCAAGCTCAGGGTCTACCATTACTATTTCATATGGCATAGTCATCTCCTATAGAGATAGGGGTGAACCCTCACACAGTAGTGCATGAGGGGTATTGCTTTCATTCATTATTATTAAGTGATTGTTGGAAGTCAAGGATTTTATTCTGCAAGTTGGCAGCAAGGCTCTCAAGCTCATCCATCTTGACACGGTAAGCATCCTTCCGCTTGCTCACTTCAGTCATTGCTTTTCTGTGCAAGGTAGCCACATCATTGTCTGACCTGTCAGACTTGAGGTTGCGGCCATAATGCTTGTTAGGGTAGCCAAGATCTTTGCGCCACTTGTGTAGTGAAGGTAGAGAAACGCCGATCTTTTCTACCGTCTGATCACCAGTATGTGTACTATAGTACTGACAAGCCTCATGCTTTTCTGCAAGAGTGAAGAAGGCATCACCAATCCTGTTGTGTCGTTGGGCACCACCCTGTGCAACAGCTTGCTTATACCAAGAGACTACAGTCACCGTGGACACACCCATTTTTATTGCGGTGTCACGCATAGAGTGATCCATGTACATGGTTACAGTTGCATCTTTAAAATCTTTTGTGTAACTAGCCATAGTGTGTTCCTTTCATAGAACATTATAAAGGCACCGTCTCAGTACCATAAAGCACACCTCTCCGAAGGTGTACTCTAGGTAGTGATCAGGGTGTTGCCACCCATAGGATGAGCATGAGTAGGAACACGCAGCACCCACCCATGATAGTGTTGAACCAATACCATTTACTCATTACAATATCCTTTCATACCTCATGGTGTCACCACCCTTAATTTTACCTGCCCACTCACACCCCAAGGGGAGATTGCGTAGCACTTCATGTGGCAACTCCATACCTACACCAGCAAGGCGTGACACCTTGCCAGTCTTTACGTTTACCACCCTATAGACTTTGTACTTGAGCCTATTAGGGTTGGTACTCTTTCCGCCCATTATAATCCTCCATTTTGTATTTGGTTAAAAGATACTGAGCAATCAACTCAGCTGAAAATTTAGACACGCCGCCCATCGTAGTGAGGACGGTGAGTAGGTCATCGTGTATGCGCTGTTGGTTATTCATTTAACAACATCCAAACTCCACCCATAGGCAGGTTAAAGGTTTCTGTTTCCTCAAGGCTAAAGAGTGATCTGGTATTATCACACCACCCATCAGTATTAGACCAGAACAAACGGTCACTGTGTACTTGAGTAATCACATACACAGGTTCTTTAGGCCAGTCACCATTGATTTTATTCTGTTGATTATTCATCACAGAACACCACGATCATTACACCAATCACACCACCCACTAAGGCAGGGATAATGGGCGAGAATATTAATACGTCTATCATTAGTTAATCCTTTCCATTGAACACAGAAAGCGCCCCATCATTAGGACGCTATCAGTAGTCAAGTGGTCACACCCCACGCTTGTACATGGGGTGCTTAGTTTGGGTCAGGCATAGGCAGGCATCGCCGCATACGCTTGCTTGAGGTACGCAATCTGCGCATCACTCATCTTGTCACCCTTATCAGGGTCAATGCCTTTCTTGGCCTTACGCTCCAAGCCCTCAATCAGGCTAAGGAACATGGCATCAGCATCAGTGGGCTTGTACGCAGCTTCAGGCTTGAACTCCCAAAACGGCTTGGCCTTGGCAGCTTGAACCTGATCCACAGTGATCTTGGTACGCTTGGCATGATAGGCAAACGTATCATCCTCAGACCACACAAGCCCCGCCATATGAACACCCCAATCTTTGAAGGCATTGGAACGAACCATCACAGGCAACGCATCAAGCAACATATTCATGTGCTTGGCTGCGGTAGAAACATCCTCACTCACACACCATCTGTTTAAGATAGAACAGGCAGCACGATGAATGTCTTTTTGCAAAGACCCACCACGCTTGGCGATACTGGTAATCATGTCAACAATTTTCTCGTCTGTTTTGATAAAATTCATAGCGTAAACTCCATGTGTTGCTATCCACCACACACTCAGAATAAATGTGCAGTGCAAGCAACACCAACACCATCACACCCCACGTTGGTTGGCAGGGTAGGATAGCGTTAGGTTTACTTACCATGCGGCTTCTGCATCTCAGCATAGTCCACCGCAAATATGAAACCACCGCCATATAAATTTAGATCAATTGACAAACACAGATGCAGCACTGTTAGACAGCACACACATATAATGTGTAAACGCATGAAATATTTATATGACGCTTAGAGGGTTGCGGCACCTTGCCTAAGCAAGCCTTACACCACTATTCTTATCAGGCAGCACCACACCACCACACAACCCCGTCAGGAATTTTATGTAATCACTAGTTGGTTTCATGGCACTCCCCTATTCCCTCAAGGATAGGATGCGAATGATAGACTAGCTAGGTAATTGCGGTGGCCTAACTTAGACCTAGGGAGTAGAAACCCTAGCGGCGACATTCCGAAAAACCTTGAAACCATATAGCCATACAAACAAAAGATAGTATACATCTAATAAGTATGGTTCTTGTAAGTCATTGAAAACAAACGAAAACAAATATTATTATTATGTTGATATGGGGTTGTTGCGAATGGTTCTCAATAAATAAAAACGAATCACTACTAAAGTATAGGTTTCTTTTTATACTATAAAGAGACTCTATAGGTTGTGTTGGTACAAGGTATAGTTGTGTTATGTATAGACTGGAGATTATTCATAACAGGAATAAATTATTCATGTATAAGAGTTGTCGTATAAAAGATAATGTATAAGACATAAGGTAGAAGAGATAATGTATAAGACATAATATAGAAGAACTCTTATATAAGACATAAGGTATAAGACATAGGGCAGCATGTATTACCTAATAGGGGTAGGGGTATATGTCTAGACATAATGAGTATAGGTATAGTGTAAAGAGCATGACCTTACTTACAAACAGTAACCCCTTGAAAACACACGGTAAAATCCCAATTATGTGATGTCTATAATCCTACATTGTGTAGAAAACATAATGATATCAAGGGGTTAGAGCTTAAAGTGATACATTAACTAGGGAAAGCTGAGGTAATCGCCATGAATACAGCAAGGGGGGCATGGGCCACCCGGCATGCCACGGTATACGTATATACCCAATGACAGCGGGGAGTCAAATACACTTGGTAACTACATCAACCACTACCTTAACCCCCACACATACGTTCTACCTATGGACATATACATAATCCCTATACATAATGTTAATCATAATCCTGCCCCACAGAGCCATCTTAATGCCTACGGTAGGTAGACCCCCATGAATCTACGAGATGACCCCTTAGAGAGCAGCTCACAGCCTGTCAGAGGGTATTCTGTCCTAGTGTTATACCCCATCCTCGCCGTTAAGAACGCTTTAAGTATTAATTGAACGACTGTTCAATAAGTAATCGTAAAAACTTAAAGTTTTCTCTTGACATCTGCACAGAATGTGGTATAATTAAGTATAACCTTAAGTAACTTAGTACTTAAAGTAACTTAAAGTACACTTAAAGTCTATTATTACTTATATATTATAGTATTAATAATACTTTAAGTACACTTTAAGTACCACCCAAGGATTTTTCTTAGATTCTTTGTCGTTCCCTCTTGACATAGGGAATTTTTTAGGTATAACTACCCATGTCCAAAACTAAAACCTACTCTAGTGATAATGTACTAGAGGAATTTTACCTAGCACTAGCTGACCAAGACGAAGGAAGACTACGTAAAGTACACATTCCAAGGTCTGACGTCTTCTATGTCCGAGAAGCAATATTTCAAGACACTGGCGTCAAGTATACTTTAGATCGTGTTGAGAGAGCCATGTACCTAGAGGGTCATCTTGCTGCCCGAGACGTATTTCAACCACGAACAAAAAGGGATTGGGAGTAATGCCAGAGATTATTATGGAACGTGTACTTAAGTGGCAAATTATGCCACGCATTATGATGCTTGCAGTTACTATCTTAACATATCAAACAGTTCATTGGTTTATGACCCTACCTGATCCTTCTATCCAACAGAGTGGCCTAGTGTCTATCTGTATGGGAGCCTTAACAGGATGCTTTGCTGTATGGCTTGGCAATGAAAAACACTAATAGTCCTATCCATAAAGAAGTAAATAGGTTTATGTGGATCATCAAGGGTCACTTAGTACCTAATGGTCACAGCGAGAAAGACTACGAAGAGATACATAAAAGTTACCTCCACAGAATATGGGGGAACCACGAAGCTCCTATCCATGAAGAAGGATTTGAGGAAGCTTACAAGGAAAAGTACGAATGATTGGTCAACTCATAGGAAGTATCACTGGTCTAGCCACCAGTATCATAGACGGTAAGACCCAGATCAAACTTACTGAAGCTGAGATCAAGAAGAAGCAGCTTACAGGAGAGATTGACTGGGACTTAGAAGCAATGAGAGCTACTGAGAACTCATGGAAAGATGAATGGATTACGTTACTATTCTCTATCCCATTGATCTTAGCTTTTTGTGGTGAATGGGGTAATGCTATAGTAGCCCAAGGGTTTGCTTCACTAGAGATAATGCCTCAGTGGTATCAGATTGCTCTAGGTGGAATCGTAAGTGCCAGCATTGGGATGCGTTCAGTGACTAAGTTCTTTGGAAAGAAATAACGTAATACCTATCCCTCAACTATCAGAGGTAGATAAGCAATACATCACCCTAGAGAAACAACAAGAGTTAATACGAGAGCAATCAAAGCTCATAGCGGAGAAACAGAATGACTTTCAAACTATCAACACGTAGCACTGACCGCATGGCTGGCATTGAGCCTGACCTGATTGAAATGGTTAAGACTGCTATCACCCTAACTAAAGTAGACTTTGGTGTTACATGCGGTATGCGTACCCTAGCAGAGCAGGAAGCTCTAGTAGCTAAGGGTGCCTCCAAGACAATGAAGAGTAAGCACCTAGAGGGCCGTGCAGTGGACCTAGTGGCCTACGTAGGTTCTAACGTTACTTGGTCTTTGAATATGTATGATGACCTAGCTGATGCTATGGCTAAAGCCTCACGTAAACATGGTATCCCCCTGAAGTGGGGAGCTGCGTGGACAGTAGGTAATATTGCTGATTATCAAGGGACAATGGAAGACGCAATGAATGACTATGTTGATCTTCGTCGTTCTCAAGGTCGCAGACCGTTCATTGATGCACCACACTTTGAAATGATGTAATGTTTACCTTCGTTCTCTTAATCTATCTTGGCATAGATAGAGAGCTTATAGAATACGAAATGGTCTTTGATAACATAGAACATTGCAACTACTACGCTAAAGAAGTAGTAAGACGGTACAGTACACATGGCATAGCACTAGAAGATCGTGCAGTTGCTTACTGTGTACCAAAGAGATTTGGCGTTGAAGATTAGTATATTATAAGTTGGGGGGGTGAAGCTAGGCGCCGGTGTTTCCCCCAATATTTATAAGGATTCACTATGGCTATCCCTGAACGAGTCAAGACTAAGATGAAGGAGGAAGGGTTAACTAAAGTTAATACCCCAAAGAAAACCCCTAATCATAAAACTAAGTCTCATTGCGTTATGGCTAAAGAAGGAGATACCTATAAATTTATCAGGTTTGGGCAGCAGGGCGTTAAAGGTGCAGGTAAAGCTCCCACGACTGCGAAAGATAAAGCCCGTAAAAAAAGTTACTACGCAAGACATGATGCACAAGGGAAGACAACAAGCAAACTGTCAGCAAAATACTGGTCCCACAAAGTCAAGTGGTAGAATAGATATAAAGGTTTAAGAGATGCCCCCTGTAATATATTATCTTGGTGGAGTACTAGTTAGAGCTACCACTAAAGCAATTAGAGATCGTTTGATTGCTCAAGGCTTTCGTAAAGCTACAAAGGGGCAAATTAATAGTACACTCCCTACTGTAACTGGTACTGAGAATAATCTTATTTCTCTTATCACTCGTGCTAAAAATGCAATTAGTGGTGGTAAACCTGCAGCTTCTGGTAAACCTCCAGCAAGCAATAATAAACTAGGTGGTAGTGGTCAATCTGCAACTGGACGTAAACTTGGTTCCAGACGGATGGCAAACTTTGGCAAAGTTCGTGGTGGTAAAGGTAGAGCTGAATCTATGGCTAAAGCTAAACCACCAACTGTTAAGATTAAATCTAAAGATAAAGTAAATCCTTCACCTAAAAGTACTAACAAAGGAGTAACTACGGGTGCAACCATTGCAGGTTTAATTGCTGCTGCCGCATTAGGTAAGGTAGCTTATGATGCCTATATAAGAAATAATTCTCCAACTGTTACTCAGATAAAAGCTGCAGAGAAACAGATAAAAGCAGCAGCTAAGGATAACCGCAGCCAACCATCTAAAGAAGGTAGTCTTGTTGGTACTGCTGGTACTCAAGGAAGTATGCAGAAAGCTAGACGCATAGAAGCAAAAAAATTAGAAATTAAAAAACGTAAAGCTGCAGAGCTAGATGCTGCTAAAGCTGACGCAAACAGAAAAGATACACCTGAACGTAAAAGGCGTATTAACAACATGGTAAGATTTGCAGCAGTAGGCGGTGGCGCAGGGCTGGTAAAAATTCGTGAAGACGCAGATAAAAAAGCTCTTACTGAAGTTTTAAATAAAAAGATTGCAAGTAGAAAATCTACAGCAGCAAAAGAAAAAGCTAAAGCTAGGGCTGGTGAATACAAAAGTCTTGCTTCTGCAAAAAAAGCAGGTAGTTTATATTACATGCATAAAGGTAAAGGACTTCGTGCTGCTATTACTGCAGAAGAAACAGAATCAGCATCTAAAAGAATCCGTGGTGAGGCCTTGAAAAAAATAGGGGAGGGTAAATAAAATGTACGGAACCAAAAAGAAAACATCAAGCTATAACAAAGGCGGATCAATGCCTATGGTTATGAAAGAGGGCAAGAAGGTACCAGCCTATGCTGCTGACGGTGTTGGCAAGATGAACAAAGGTGGTATGACCAAGAAGAAGATGATGGGTGGCGGCATGGTGAAATACAATAAGGGTGGAATGCAATCTAATCCCGGTACAGTAAACACTATGGCAACCTCAAGCTTTCCTTCTAAGGACTCTGTAGTAAACAGGAAGCCTATGACTAAGAATGGCACTATGACCTACAACATGGGTGGCATGGTTAAGTCTCAGGTAGATAACCTTAAGAAAAAGAAAAACGCATAACGGGGTTGCAATCTTGTATGTAGTATGATAGAGTAACCTGTGGTATAACTGTCTCTGGTAAAAAGGAGATAACCATGTTTAAACGATTTATTAAAGCACTACAGGAAAGCCAACAACGAAGAGTATCATACTGGCAACTTAGCAATATGACGGACTCAGCTCTAAAAGACATAGGGGTCACACGTGGTGAAATTAAACAAAAGTTCTACGGTAAAGAAAGCACCTAAAGCAAAGCCAAAGGGGTATGCTAAAGGTGGTTCAACTGTAAATGCGGCGGGTAATTATACTAAGCCTACTATGCGTAAACGTATTTTTAATTCAGTTAAAGCAGGAAGTAAGGGTGGAAGCCCCGGCCAGTGGTCGGCCCGTAAAGCACAACTTGTTGCTAAAAAATACAAAGCTAAAGGCGGGGGATACAAGGCATGAAGGGCGTAAAGCATTATAAGAAGGATGGTACTGAACATAAAGGTGGTACTCACAAGATGCCTGATGGTTCTTTGCATACTGGTAAAGCACACGGTAAAACAAGTGTAAAGTTATTTCACTATAAAGACCTAAGTAAAGCAGCAAAGGCTAAAGCAGATGGCATTGACAAAAAGTCAAAAAAGTCTTAAGTCTTGGACTAAACAGAAATGGACTACTAAGAGTGGCAAGCCCTCAACACAAGGGCCAAAGGCCACCGGCGAAAGGTATCTACCTAAAGCGGCTATTAAGTCTCTTAGTGATTCTCAGTATGCCGCAACAACTAGAGCCAAACGAAAAGGCACTGCTGCGGGTAAGCAGTTTGTGGCTCAACCTAAGAAAGTTGCAGCCAAAGTAAAGCCGTATAGGAAAAAAACATGATTAGATACATAAAACGTATATTGTGCGCCTTGCTTAATCGTGAGTGTTCATGTAAGAAGTGTGTTTGCGCATGAGAAAACTTACAGAAAAACAACAGATATTTCTTGATGTACTGTTTGAGCAAGCACAAGGTGATCCTGTAAGAGCTAAACGTCTTGCAGGTTATGCTGATACTATGTCATCTACAACTATTACTGCTGCACTACAGGATGAGATTGTTGAACTTACTAAGAAGTTTATTGCCACTGCTGGTAGTAAAGCTGCATACTCTATGATGCAGGTTATGACTAACCCTACTGATCTAGGTAATAAAGAAAAGATGGCAGCAGCTAAAGACTTTCTTGACCGTGCTGGGTTTGTAAAGACAGACAAAGTAGAAATTAAAGCAGATAACCCTGTATTTATATTACCGCCTAAAAATGAAAGTTAATAAAACTTGGAAGCTCCCTGAGCCAGAGCTAGTTGATGGTGAGTATGAGTGGTTGTCTGTCGTTAGAGTAGGCAGAGTTGTGCCATTTGGCTATAGACAAGACCCTGAAGATGATGATATACTGCTACCAATCCCAGAAGAACTAGAAGCTTTAGAAGAAGCTAAGAAATATCTAAAGCAATATAGTTACAGAGATGTAGCCAACTGGATAAGTGAGAAGTCAGGTAGATATATCTCTCACGTGGGTCTAATGAAGAGAGTTAAACTTGAACGAAAACGTAAAGCAGAAGCTTCAACGCAACGCTATTACGCTGAACGCTACAAAGAAGCGGCGGCAAAAGCGGAAACCCTTGAAAGAAACCGTATTGGAGCCAGAGCTTCAACCAGTTCCAGCGAGAGTGAAGCCAGAGCCGATTGAGGTAGAGAAAGCTCAAGACGTTATCTTTGAGCCTAATCCCGGTCCTCAGACAGACTTTCTCTCAGCGTCAGAACAAGAGGTACTATATGGTGGAGCGGCTGGTGGTGGTAAGTCTTTTGCTATGTTGGCCGACCCTGTTAGGTATTTTAATAATCCATTATCTTCTATGCTGTTGGTACGGAGAAGCACAGAAGAACTCAGAGAACTTATCTCAGTCTCCAAACAGCTCTACCCAAGAGCAATCCCCGGGATTAAGTTTATGGAACGTGACAAGACGTGGGTAGCTCCAAGCGGTGCAACTCTCTGGCTCTCATACCTAGATAGGGACGATGATGTACAAAGATACCAAGGACAAGCTTTTAACTGGATTGGTTTTGACGAACTTACACAATGGCCTAGCCCTTATCCTTGGAACTATATGAGATCACGCCTACGTACTACTAGGAATAGTGGTCTAGGTTTATATCAAAGGGGTACTACTAACCCCGGTGGAGCAGGTCATCAGTGGGTTAAGAAGACTTTTGTAGACCCAGCCCCACATAATACTAGCTTTAATGCTACTGACATGGAAACGGGAGAGGTCATTGCTTGGCCTAAAGGTCACACAAAAGAGGGTCAGCCGTTGTTTAAACGCAGGTTTATTCCTGCTACTCTATTTGATAACCCGTACCTAGCTGATGATGGACTATATGAAGCTAACCTACTATCACTACCAGAGCATCAACGTAAGCAACTACTTGAAGGTAACTGGGATGTAAATGAAGGTGCTGCTTTCCCTGAGTGGAATAGACAAGTACACGTCATAGAACCCTTTGAGATACCCAGTGGCTGGGCAAGGTTTAGAGCATGTGACTACGGATACGGTTCTTACTCAGGGGTTGTTTGGTTTGCTGTAGCTCCTGATGAACAACTGATTGTTTATAGAGAAATGTACTGCTCAAAGGTTATAGCTACTGACCTAGCTGATATGATACTAGAAGCAGAGGATGGAGAGAAGATACGCTACGGAGTCCTTGACTCATCCCTCTGGCATAAGCGTGGGGATACTGGTCCAAGTCTAGCTGAACAAATGATTATGCGGGGCTGTAGGTGGAGACCTGCTGACAGGTCCAGAGGTTCAAGGATTGCAGGTAAGAATGAGATACACAGACGATTACAAGTAGATGACTTTACAGAAGAACCAAGGCTAGTCTTTTTTAATACTTGTAGCAATACTATCTCACAGATACCAGCTCTACCACTGGATAAGAATAACCCTGAAGACGTAAACACACACTCAGAAGATCACCTATACGATGCAATCAGGTATGGGGTTATGACAAGACCACGAAGCAGTTTGTTTGATTTTGACCCTGCAACACAACGATCAGGGTTTCAAGCAAGTGACCCAACCTTCGGTTATTAAGGATACACTATGGACGAATTTGAAGAAAGCATGGGCATGGACGTTGAAGAGGCTACCTCTTTGGATGACATGAAAGAAGATACTTATAGTGATCCTCTCGCAGGTAGCATTGTAGGCCTTGTACAGAAACACTATAAGAAAGCATCTGACGCCAGAGAAACAGAAGAAACACGTTGGATACAAGCTTACCGTAACTACCGTGGCCTTTATGGTCCTGATGTACAGTTTACTTCTACAGAAAAATCCCAAGTCTTTGTCAAAGTAACTAAGACTAAAGTCCTTGCAGCTTACGGTCAGATCATTGAGGTACTCTTTGGCAACAATAAGTTTCCAATCACTGTAGACCCTACTGTACTTCCTGAAGGTGTAGCTGAGTCTGTACACTTTGAATCTAATGATGAGATAAAGAAAGCACAAGGTCCAAGCCCAGAAGATACTAAGCTACTTCCCGGCGAGACTATGACTGATCTTAAAGAACGTCTAGCTGGTTTAAAGAATAGCCTAGCTCCTGTAGAAGATCAACTTAAAGAAGGTGTGGGTAGTACACCTACACAGATTACATTTCATCCAGCAATGGTATCAGCTAAAAAGATGGAAAAGAAAATCCATGATCAGCTTGATGAATCCAATGCAAACAAACAGTTACGTGTAGCTGCTTTTGAATGCGCCTTGTTTGGTACAGGCGTAATGAAAGGTCCGTTTGCTATAGACAGAGAGTATCCTAATTGGAATGAAGAGGGTGAGTATAGCCCTACTATTAAAACTATCCCACAGACTTCCAGTGTATCTCTTTGGAACTTCTACCCTGACCCTGATGCTGCTAACATGGATGAGGCTGAGTACGTTGTAGAACGTCACAAAATGTCACGTACACAAATACGTAATCTTAAAAGACGGCCTTTCTTTAGAAGTAATGCTATAGACCTTGCCATAGCTGACGGTGAGTCTTACACCAAAGAATGGTGGGAGCAAGCTATGGAAGATGATGCTCAGGAATCTAAAGCTGAACGCTTTGAAGTCCTTGAGTTCTGGGGTAACGTAGACACTGAGGTTCTTGAAGGACACGATATAGACATTCCTTCTGAACTATCTGACATGGATCAAGTCAGTGTAAACATCTGGGTATGCAATGGTAAGGTATTGCGTTTAGTTATGAATCCATTCACTCCTGCTATCATTCCCTATTATGCAGTACCATATGAAGTAAGCCCATACAGCTTGTTTGGTGTAGGCATTGCTGAGAACATGGATGACACACAGACACTAATGAATGGCTTTATGCGTATGGCTGTTGACAATGCTGCACTGTCTGGTAATATGTTGATTGAAGTGGACGAGACTAACCTAGTTCCCGGCCAAGACCTTTCAGTATATCCCGGCAAAGTCTTTCGTCG
>Ga0222708_1000221_pt1 | contig 15768 bp, 14 predicted proteins | sample AntAcemetage1576_FD_179806 | JGI IMG/M metagenome (GOLD analysis project Ga0222708, IMG submission 179806) | Saline water microbial communities from Ace Lake, Antarctica - #1576 | ecosystem: Environmental > Aquatic > Non-marine Saline and Alkaline > Saline | place: Antarctica: Ace Lake... | reverse complement strand
ATATGTACATTTAGGTGGTGGTGGTGAAACAGGGAATGGAAGTTCTGCCTCGCTTACTGCTCAAATATTAAACAAGCAATTGTTCAATAGAATAAATAACGGATTAGAACTACCTTTTATTGTTGTTGGTCCAATTTCAACAAGTGCTGAATTTACAAATGATTTAGTACCTATGATGGACTGGATTATAACTAAATACTCAGGTAAGTTCAGTACAAAACAACTCCATTTCTCAGGTATATCAGGAACTACAGCAGGAGGATTACAACAATGGATGGGAGGAAATAGTCCTTCAGCACTAATGGTCAATAGTATAGCATTTCTTTCAAGTAATGGACTACCTGTCGCAGGAGATGCATTATATGTTAATATAGCAGCTAGAAATATACGAACTTGGTTTCACCATGGAACTACAGATGGTGCAGTTTCATTAACATCACGACATTTTTATTTTGATAGGCTTCTTAATGAGTTTGGTAAAATTGATACTGATATTCACAGATTTACAGCATACATTAATAGAGGACATGAAACATGGAATTTCGTGTATCAAGAACAAGGATGGGGCTTAGCACAATCTACTGGGGAAATTGATGCAGGATTTAATATAGGGCAATACTATCCTTATGCAAGTCCTGAAAAGTTATTTGATTGGATGTTAGAGGAAGTACCTGCTAAAGGTATTATTACTTTATCAGTGGCAAATCCAAGCGTAAACCAGCAGGTAGATATAACATCTGATATGACCTATGAAGAATCATTTTCTTGGAATTTTGGAGATGGCAGTGCAGTAAATACAACAAATAGAAATCCTTCACATACTTATGCTACAACGGGAACTAAGATTATCACACTAACAGTAACAAACAGATTTGGAGCAGACACTATAGTTACACAAGAATTATTAGTAATAAGTAATAATCTAGTTGAAGTTCAAAGAGCAAAATTAGATTTTAGTAGTACAAGACCAAGGTTTGATAACACTTGGAATGCTGTAAACGAAGTTGCTTGGTTAGCAGATACCAATCCTGTTTTAACTAATTTATCTAACGTAAGTACAGGTTGGAATATAAGACTTTTAGCTAATGCAAATGCTGTATATGATGGTAATTTTAATAGTGGTGAAATAGCAGGTAATGCAGGTGGTATATATCCTAATAATGTGGTAATATCACAAGGTTTGTTTTTCACATCTACAAATGGTGCTGTACAGTTTCAAATATTAAATTTAGACCCAACAAAAATATATGAGTTTAGATTTTTTGGTAGTGGAAAAACTTTTGGTTCAACTCTTAGACCTACTACTTGGACAATAAATGGTGTTTCAGCTACAATTGCAGATACACGATTAAATTATACAGAAGAAGCAGTATTAGTTAATGTGATACCACCTGCAAATGGTATAGTTGTAATATCTGTTAATAATAATGGAACAAGTACAGGTATACCTGCATATATGAATGCGATGCAAATAATAGAAAGAGAAGAAGCTTAATAAATAAATATAAACAATAAACTAAACTAAAATGAAAAAAGTAAATTTAAAGTTCGCAATTAAAGATTTAGAAGGTAATGTAATGGGAGGCGGTGAAAATGCTGCTAAACTAGTTGCTAATGAATTAGTAAGATCAGAGTCAAAAGAACCAATCAAAATAATGGATTGGGGAATATCTTTATCTACGCATGGTCATGTATATCTTGATACTACAGACTATGACAAATTTAAAGATGCAGTTAATAATTTAAAACTTATTGTTTTAGCCAAAGCACCTATTCTTATAGCTATTAACGAAGCCAAAGAACAGGAAGTAGAAGCTGTTACAAGAGAAAAAAAAATAAACCTAGAGTAAATTTTGGAAAATGTAATAGAGCTTCTTAAAGCATTAGAGGAACTAGAAGGAGAAGTATTCTTTAGAATACTTTCTCTTTTTGGTACAGCATTAGTTTTTTTATGGTCAACTTTCTTTGGTATATATAAATACAATAAGAATAAAAAAGAGAAAAAAGAAGAAAGACAACATGCTATAGAAATTTTACATGCTGAACAGGAAAACGAAATTAAGAAAAAAGGAGAAACAGAAAGAGAAGCCTATATTTTACGTTTAGGTCAACTACAAAATAGATGGGATAGACATGATAATCAACAAAGCAAAGATAGACATGATATAAAAACTATAATGGATAGTTATATTTCTAAAGAATGGGGAGCTAACTTAGTTCATTTTTGTGAGTGTAAAAACGGAGGAGATCATATAATAGCTAGTAAAGATTACAATATTTCTATAAAATTAGAATCTATAAATTATTCTAAAAATATTAAAAGTGAAATAAATAATTGGCAAAGTGTAATAGTAAGAGGACAATTTCATGATTATTTATTTACAGCTTTAACTGAGGGTTATTCTTACATACAAGATTATGAAAACAATTTAGAAGATGGAGATTTAAAAGATAGTATTAAAAAGAAAAATGGTACTAATATTGCATCTTTTTATATAGGTAGAATAGAAAGAAGACATTTTTATTTACTGTTTCAATTTGGAGAATTTGATGCTAAATCAAAAGGAGATTTATTGCAAATTAGAAATCAATGCAATACAATATACGCTATGATGCGAAAAAGTTATAGTTACAAAGAACAAACAGAGTTACTACAAGAAGTAACTAATAGAATGAGAAACAAGTTATTAGATAAAGGACTAATAACTCCTGAGTTTATTAAAAATTACGAAACTTATATAAACCAAGAAATTGAAGATATAAAAAAGAAAAATGGTAATGCTGAATAATATTATTACAGTTCCTGCAAAAGATGATTCTCCTTTTATACAAATAGATACTGAAAAGTCTTTGTTTGTAATTAAAGGAAAGTCTTTTCCTTCTAATCCTGTGTTAACTTATTCTTTAATAAAATCTATGATAAATAAGGTAATAGATAAAGAAGGAAGTATTTATTTAGAACTAGAATTGATCTATATGAATACAGCTAGTAAGCTTATAATAAATGAGATAATAGAAAAAATACATAATAATTTACAAGATTATGAAATAGTTTGGTTATATTCAGATGAAGACTTATTAGATGAAATTACTTATATAGAATGGTGTACAGAAGCTAAAATAAAGAAAATTTACAGGGCTTTAAAAGGAAAGGACTAATGGAAGAATTGATAGTATTTTTAATTGGATGGGTAAGCTTTAGTTTATTCATGTTAATAACAGCAAAAAATAGAATGGATAAAGCAAAGGAGAAATTTGTCTTTAGTGTTTATTTTGAACATAATTGGGATGATCTTTTATTTACTTTTATTTGCGCTCTAGGTTTAGACCTTGTAGCTCCTGATATGTTTTTAATTTTAATGATGAAATATAAATGGATGGAAGGAATACACTGGTCTAACTTAATACCTTATACTATTGGTGCTTTTGGTGGTTTAATATTTCAAGGAATATATGAGACAATTAAACTTACTATAGAATTAATAAAGAAAAGAATAACAAAAACACTAGATAGATGAAAAATTTATTATACATATTACTAGCTATAAGCTTTACATCTTGTATAGCTACTAAATCTGCTCGTAACATAAATAAAGCAGAGAATAGAATAATAAAATATAATGAAGGAATTAATAATCAAATTAGAGAATATCCATCTTTAATTGATAATGCTTTTACTCATATAGATAAAGAATTAATTCCTATACCTATTATAAAAGATACTTTTAATATAGAAATTGTAACAGAAAGTGAAGATAAAGAAAAAGACAAACTAATTGAAGAGTATATAACAGCAAGTTCAATAATGGAAACCAACCTTGAAGACTTGGACAAAATAGTTATAGATAATAAACAACTTAAAAATAAAATAAATGGATTAACAAATACAATAAGAAGTCAAAAGTCTACACTTGATGCTTTGTTTATTAAATATAGAGAAGTTTCTAAGTACAATACAAAATCAGGAACAATAGAAAAAGATAATTTTTTAGTTAAATATAAATACATTAATGGAAAGTTACAATTGGATATACAAACTAAAGACAGAGACATTGAAGTGTCTAAAACTGTTACTACTAATAATATTAAGATAAGAAAAAACTTTTGGCAAGATAAATGGTTTTATGTATTTTTAGTAGCTATGTTAGTAGCTTTGTATTTTATGGGAACTACAATTATAAGAGGACTAAAAGAAGCAGTAGATAGTTTAATAAGGTTAATAAAAAGACTAATATTTAAAATATGAAAAGAGCATCATTAGCTAGATATATATTCATTCACTGTACAGCAGGTTATGGTGATGTAGCTAGTATAGAGAGATTTTGGAAAAACGAATTAAATTGGAATGGAAAAGGTTATACTGTTATTATAGGATTAAAGGGAGAAAAATGGTATCTTACAAAAGACAAAACCTATAGCTTAAACCCCGCAGATTGTGATTGGAGTCAAATAACTAACGGTGTATTAGGCTACAATGACATAAGTATTAGTATAGCTTACATAGGTGGAGTTAAAAAAGACAACTATAAAATTGCTTTTGATAGTAGAACACCCGAACAAAAAAGAGCTATAGAAGAAGTTATATATGAAGCTCTAGCGTGGCTTTCTTTTAACGGAAAACTTATAGATAGGGATTTATATATACTAGGTCATAGAGAAGCCAGTACAGATAAAAACGATAATAATACTATAGAAAGTTGGGAAAGAATAAAAGACTGTCCATCTTATGAAGCTTTTAAAGAGCATAGATGGATTTTAAATACAGGATTACCGCTTAGAAAAAACGGAAAATTATTAAAAACAAAATGAAGCATTTAGGATTTTCAGTCGGAGGAACAAGAATAGCAGGACTACTAGGTTCTGCTATAGCTATTAAAGAAAGTGGCTATAAACCAAATGTACTATCAGGTAATAGTGCAGGTTCTATTGTAGCTTTGCTTTATGCAATGGACTTATTAGAAGAAGGAAAAGAAATTATGAACAACTTTAATTCAAAGGTACTCTTTTCTTTGAAGCCGTTTAGTTTTCTTGGTATAGTATATGGAATTGGTAGAGCAGTACTTGGCAAAAAATCTATTAACAAGATGAAACTGAAAGCATTAATAAACAAAGTTATAATTAAAAGCGAGTTTGAAAGATATAAGTTTGATAAAAATTCTTCTCCTGTTTATGTTGGTGCTGTTTCTATTAAAGATGGGTCAAAAGTAGTATGGAACATAAAGAACTATAGTTACGATCAAGCTATGAATATGATACTAGCATCTTGTAGTATTCCTGGACTAACTGAACCTGTTTTTATAGATAACAATTATTATGTAGATGGAGGACTTAGAGATTTTATTGTTTCTAATGATCTATATGACATGCTAGTAATTAATGAATCAATTACAGTTTACTCTAAACCTTTTGATGATGTTATTTTAGATGGAAAGAAAAAGCTAAATTTTACTAGTATAGTAGCTAATACTTTTGACATTTTAATGACAGAAATAGCAAAAGAAGATCAAGTACAAGAGATAAGAAACTGTATTAGATTGAACATAAAACTTAGGCAGATTTTTCTTCCTTCTATACTAAAAGGTATATTTGATGATGATCCTACTAGACTAAAAGAATTATTTTTTCAGAGTTATACTATAACTAATAACAAACTTAAAAATGACTTTTAAACAAGAAATAGATATAATAGCTTCTGTATTAAAAGAAGACAACAACGATCCTTATAAAGTTAAGATAGGTTTGTTAATCCAGTCTTATTTACAAGAAATGGTTAAACAATACTATACTAAGTATGGACACATGCCACCTTTTGCTATTAAAGAACTAAAGTGGGTTCCTGTAAGTAACATAAAAGATTTACAAGATACAGGATCAAATGAAATCTTTAAAGAAAGATATAAAGTTTACAGGTCTGTAAACAAAATACCACAAGGAGTAAGTCTAAACAAGCCTTACCCTTTCTTGTTTGTAGGTGAACCTACTAGAGAAGATAGCTTTGATTTTATAATGCCCGAGGATTTTGAGTTTATATTAACTAGAAGATTTATTATAGGTGGCTATTACACTCTTTTAGATGGATACTTATATGTATTTAATTATACTAAAAAAGCAGTTAACATTAGATATGTACCTGCTGATATTATAAATTTTTTAGCTGTTACAGATGTTAATAACAATCTTTGTTTTGATGATTATGAAATACCTGAGCAATTTAGTAATGTTATTAGACAAATGATATACAAAGAGCTTGGAGTAAGTTCTCCTATAGATACTGAAATAGAGATAAATGAAGATAAGAATTAATAACGAATACTATAATTACTATAGAAAAAATTCGGAGACTCACAGTTTAGATAGAAAAGAGTTTACAATAGCAATTAATTTTCTTAATACCACTATAGTAGACTTAGTACTAAGAGGAAAGAAAGTAAACCTACCTAATTTAGGTACATTACAAATAGTAGAAAAGACTAGAAGAAGACCTATGGTTGACTTTCCTACTACAAATGCAAACAAAAAAAGACTATTAGAAGAAGGTAAAACTATCTTTAAACAATGGAAAGACGAAGATGGTAATGTAGTAAATAATAACGGAGAACATTATTTAACTTACTTTGATGATACAAGTTATTATCATATAGTACTAGGAGGCAACCACGATAAAGTGTATAACAGTAAAGGTACTAGATACAACTTTAAACCTGTAAAAGGATTTATAAAAACACTTAATCAAGAAATTAAAGAAGGAGACTTAAAATTATTATTATGGTAAGATCAATGATAAGTTCAAAAGTAGTTATAGATAGAGTTAAATCTACTTTTCAAATAGGACATAGTAATTGGATTAACTTTGCAGTCAATGAATTAGGTTGGGGAATACAACTTATAGGATACCATACTGGTTTTAAAGAAGTGACAATTCCTATTTGTGTTGTAAATAACTTAGCTAGTTATCCTAGTGTACTAGTTGGATTTAAAGGCATAATATACAAAGGCAGAAGACTACCTTTAGGGGAAGATAAAAGCATGAGTAAATTGGCTAATCAAATTAAAGATAGAAAACACAAAATGATTATTAAAGACGAAGAAGCTGCTATGGAGATAGAAAGGCTTATAACTGCTTATAATAATCTAGTTGAGTATGAGCTTAAAAATAATGTAGTAGAAGAAGAAAGAAAAGAAGAACTACTAGACAAAATTAAAGAGCTAAAACTAAGCTTTGGATTATCTAGCAACGATATGGACGTTAACCAATATCATTATTATTCTGTTACTGATAATCAAATAATAACTACTTTTGAAAGCGGAGACATAGAAGTTATAGGAACTACTATATCTGTAGATGAAGAAGGTTATCCTATGATAAGAAATGAAGCTAATTATGTAGAAGCTTGCGTATGGTGGGTAACTCAAAAACTAATGCTACAAGGATATAAAAATCCTGTAATGGGTTATGGAGATGCTTTAAGTATGTGGGAAAACTATAAAGGAAAAGCTTCTAATAATGCAAAAATGAGTGCCGATAAGATGGAGAACTTCAAAAACATGTGGACTAGATATGTACACAAAACTAATTTTGCAGATGATTTCTTTTCAGGTGCTGAACTACAATCACAAATATGAAGTTTGATAAAGGAAGATACACGAACACTAGACCTATTAATCAGCCAAAAGGAACATGGTTAAAAGGAAGTAAGAACTTTAATATGAGCCAAAATTTAGGTTCTATTAGTTCTGAGTATGGTTTTAACCTATTAGATACTATTGACGCTAATTATAAATCTTGTGGTGTTATAAGACTAAATCCTAGTTCTTATGTTTTATTTTTAGCTCCTATTGGAACTAATATTTTATCTAAAATAGAAAGAAGAAATTTAGAGACAGGAGAAGTGAAAGAAGTAATAGTTTCTGCTGACTTAAATTTTAGTATAGACTCTCCTATCTATGGAACTGCTACTCAGAATTATAAGAATGAAAGTATTGTAGCTTTTGCTAGTAAATCTAATCCTCTTAGAATTATAAATGTAGATGATATAGAAAGTAGTTTAAGTCAGTCTTTAGTGTTTCCCGATTTTAATACTGTTACTCTTGATAGTTATGAAATTGAGTTAGGTGGAAACTTAAAGGTAGGTTCTTACTTTCCTGTTTTTAGATATAAAAGCAACACAGGACAACAAACTCCTTATCAATTTGTAAACAATCCTATAAAAATATGGAAGCCTACTAATAATACAGATGCTAGTAACAAACAAATAAAGTTGTTTCTTACAAATTTAGATACTAAATTTGATACAATAGAAGTAGCTTTTATAAAAGACATTGATGGAGAACTAGAAACAGTAAAGATAAAAGAAATAACTATTGATAACAGAACAGAACTAGTTGTATCTTATTCAGGTAATGAAGTGGAACAAACATTGCTTTTAGCTGAAATTATCCAGTCCTACGTGGCATATGATTTCTTTGGAGAAGTTTCACAGCATTCTAACAGCCTTTATTTGGCTGATTTGAGTGGAAATCCGATACCCTCAGACTTTCAGACTCAAATTAACAGCATTATTGTTAGGTACGAATTGGAAGATATTAACAATGATGAGATTAGTGAGGCTTCAACAAAAGGGGTATCTTTACCTACGTTTATGCCCGATGAAGTTTATGCTCTATATATAGCTTATAGATTTCCTAATGGTAATAAAACACCTGCATATCATATTCCTGGTAGACCTCCTACACCTAATGATCTTGAATTAATAGAAACCCCTGAGTCAGAAACAACAGGAAGTCGAAGAAATAGAGATAGTCCACCTGCTTCTAATTTAAGACCTAGATATACTTATCTAAGTACTTATAGTAGTGGAGGCAAATCTTTAGGCTATTGGGAAAACGAAAATGAATATTATCCTAATGATATTCCTAAATGGGGTTTTTTAACAGGACAAAAAGTAAGGCATCATAGAATGCCTGATTACAGAGAAGTAGTTAGTGGAGGTACAAATCCTATACATAGAATGATTAAACTTGAGCTAACTCAAGTACCTATGATGGAAGGAGCTACTAGCTACGAAATTTATTATGCAAAAAGAACAGATGGTAATTCTTTAGTTAAAGGTTATGACCTGCATCAAACTTATGCTTATCCTTTAGGATTTTTAACTTTTTCTTCTGGGGGTGTACCTGAGATAGATTTAAGTAAACCTACAAATACTGGTGGTAATTGGGGAAGAACATTTTTAGATTTTGAAACTGTAACAGATAGATTAAGATTAAGCCAAGCTAATTATTTTAATTATTTAAGATTACATTGTTTTGATTACTTAAAAACTAAATCAGAACTAAAAGTAGATTATATAAAAGTATTAAACAAAGTAACACCTAGAGGAATTAATGATAATCGCAAAATATATAACGGAGGTAAAGTAGGAACTATATCAAGCTCTACTTATAGAGCAGCCGCTTATATTGATTATGTATCAAAAGTAGGAAGCAGTGATCCAACTGTTTATGATAATTTATCTAACGTTCAAATACTAGACTATGTAAAAGTAAAACAAAACTCTATTAAATTTGTACCTGAAAGCTCTATAGTAGATAATATAGATAATAATTTTGGAGAAGAGCATTATCATGTTGCAGGAAGTGCTAGCTTTACTCCTAGCACTAGAGTATCTGCAAGAGAAACAGAAAATAACATTCTTACTTTTTCGCAAAATGGAGAAAATCCTAATGCGTTAATACTAGAAGATGATTTAGCTAATGGCAAAGAAACTTCTTTTGTATTAGAATTATGTTCTAATAAAAGTGATTTGTATCTTAACTATAGTAATCAGCCTTTAATTAGCGCAGGTATAATTGGACAAGGTTCTAGCATAGTAATATCAGGAGATTCTTTTCTAGGATGTCATTTGTTTTTTACAGGAGGTGCTGATTTTAAAAATCAAACACTAACTGTAGAAGAGGCAGAAGAAGTAGCTATTGATGGTAAAACTAAAAGCAAGTCAATAGTAATGATGATAAGAAGATTCTGTACTTATCATTCTAATGACCCACATCTAAGACAATATGATCCTAGCAATTACAACAGTTATTACAGTGTAGATGAATCTTTATTTTCAGGACCTTTAGCTCCTAGTTATAGAAAAGAAAGACTAAAGTTCTTTATAGATCAGTTTGGTAGAAACAGTATATCTTCTGATTATATATACAACAAAGGATTTTCAAGATTAAATGAATTTAATCCTGTATTTCCTAATGAAGATAAACCTATAGCTGCTGAATTTCCATACAGAGTTGTTAAGTCTATTGAGTTTGATGGAGATAACTTATACAACAATTGGTTTAGATTCTTAGTTGGAGATTTTTATGATATTAAAAGTAACAAAGGTAAAATAATTAAAATAGTATCTAAAAAAGAAAGATTACTAATACATACAGAAGAAGCTTTAATGCAATCAGTAACTAGAGATGTTTTATCTACAGAAAATAATAACATAACTATTACTACAGGAGAGTTGTTTAGACAAGCACCTATAGAAGTAGTAGAGTCTGAAACAGGTTATGCAGGTCTTCAAAACAAATTTGCTCAATTAAATACTGAGATGGGTTATATTTTTGTAGATGTAAACCAATCTAAAGTATTTATTTATGGAGATAAAATGAAAGAACTTCAAAATGAAGGAGTAAGTTTAGAGTTCAATGAAATACTAAATCAAATAAAAGATAATCCTTTTAATGATGAAGGTATTATTATAGGATATGATAATCTATTCAATAGACTCTTTTTAACTCAATTAAGTCAAGATACTAGCTTTACTTTAAGTTACTCTTTTGATCTAAATGCATGGGCTTTTGAGCATGACTATGTACCTAATTTCTTTATGTACACTAGAAAAAACCGAGTCTTTTCTTTGAAGCAGTCAAACATATATGAACACAACATTAAAGGCTCTAATACTTTTTATGATAGTGATCCTATAGAATGCAAATTTGTAATTTCTGTTAATCCTGAGTATAATAAGGATAAGCAACTATCTAATTTGAATTGGATTACTACTGTAATAGAAAACAATGCAGTAATACGAGAAAAAACTTTTACTAAAATAAGAATCTACAACAGCTATCAAGATACAGGAGAAATAGAATTAGTTTCTTTTGTTAATCTAGGAGATAATAGTAATATAAGAAAAGACAAGAAAGATAAAAATACTTGGAACTTCAATGCTATTAGAAATGTAGCAGAAGAATTTTATAATAAAAATAGATTAGTTGATAAGTACTTTATAGTAGAGTTGTTTTATACCTTAGAGAAAGATCAAGAATTTTTAATAGAAGACATAGATTTTAAACTTAAATTAATAAACTAATGAGATATAGAAGAACTAAATATCAGTTTGGAGGTGATCCTATTAAGAAAAAAGTTAAACAAGAACTTGCTGTTAATACAGACCTTGTTGGTAAGCGTTTTACAGTAATGCCTTATGAACAAGATAATGAATTTAATGATGAAAGGATTTTTGACACTAAGACAAAACTTAAAGGATTCTTAGAATCTAAAGCAAAGTTTGAAGAATTTGGAATGGAGCAATTTATGATAGATAAAGTTGACAGTAGAGTAAAAAGAGAAGAGAATAGATTAGCAGAACTCGTGGCAATAAAAGATGCTTTGTTTATTGGACCTCAACCAATGAAAGGTAACAGACAGGAAAGAAAATATGGAGGTGTCATAGGTAGTGTACTTGGAGGTGCTGCTGGACTTGCTATAGGTAATCCTATGTTAGGTGCTTCTCTTGGTAATAGTGTAGGTACTGCTGTAGATGGTAGCATGGAAGCTAAAAGATTAGCTCAACAAGAACAACAAAGATACTTAAAGAGCTATCAAGACTCAATCACTGTAAATAACAGTAACAATTTATTAAATCCTACTAATGGCTTTTATGGAGCAGAAGGAGGCTCTATGCCTTTAGCTGTTACTAATAGTCCTGATGTTATTAAAGCAGGTAAGACTAGTGGAAAGTTCAAAGGAGAAGATCATGAACAAGGAGGCATACCAATAGATTTTGACAATGATGGATCGTTGGAAAGTGAAGTAGAAGATGGAGAAGTATTTAACGAAGAGAAACTTTATTCTAAAAGATTGAAATTTTCACCTGAATATGAAACAATGAGTAAAGATTATAACATGAAAGCACCTAGTAAAGGTTCTTATGCAGATGAAGCGGATAGATTAACTAAAAAGATGGCTAAGTATGAGGAGATGGCATCTAGTAGAGACTCTGCTACAAAGAACACAGGAGAAATTATGTTAGAGAGAATAGAGAATTTGCTTAATATGTTATTTGAGGATCAGGAACTGAAAAAAATTAAAAGAAATATTGCTTAATTAGAAAATTAACACTAAATTCATAGAGATGAAACACAGGTATGAAAGAAGAAAACCAAAGTTAAGAAAGAAATTCAGTTTAGGAGGAGACTTAATGGCTAGAGCTGGTGGTAGTATAATGGATATGGATAAAGCAGGTCTTTTTGGATCTACAGCACCTACAGCACCTACAACTTTTATGGATAGTTTTAGTCCTGAGTCTCTAGTTAGTTTAGGTTCAGGTATCGCTAATCAACTTTCAGTAAGTAATTTACAGACTCAAAACAGACCTGCATTAGTGCCTAATCAAAGAAGAGACTATAAAAGCTTTTTAGGCTCTGTACAAAGAGGAATAGATTCAGACTATAGAGAAGGAATGTTACAATTAGGTAACAATGCTTTAGATGGAGAGATGGGTAAATCTAATCTATTAGCTTCAAAATTAGGTGTAGGTTCACAAGCTTCTATTCAAGATGCAATGCAAGAAGAGCAGTTTCAAAATATGCAAGACCAAAGACAAGACAGAAGCAGTCAAATAAATGCTAATGCAACTAATGCTATGAATGAAGCTAATTTATTAAGAGAAAATCAAAAAATAGAAGCTAGAGCTAGTGCTACTAGTGCGTTTGCACAAGAGCAACTAGACCTAATGGGAAGGAAAAAGCAAATGACTTATGACCAACAAAAGGCATTACTAAAGGCTATAGAAGTTAGTGACACTAACGTACTAGGTAGAGCCGCTAAACAGTTTGGTTATGATGATGTAACTAAGTTTATAGCTGATTTCATGGCAGGTAAATTAATAAACTAAATAACAATGATAGATTTTAAACCTTTAAGATTTACTAGACCTGATGTAGGACTAGATGCTTTTTCTAGTATGACTGATAATCTTTCTAAAAGATATGAAGAAGGAGAAGGGTTAAGTCAAGAAGCTAAAGATTTGTTTGCTTTATATAAAACTGCTCCTACTGATAATGGAATAAGAAATGAATTTGCAGCTCAACAATCAAGTAAAATAGATAATCTATTAAAAGAGTACGAAGGTGCTTACGAAGATAGAAGATTTCAAACTGAAATGAAAAGAGTAGTTAGAGAAGGAGCTTCTGACCCTAGACTACAAGCACTTGACGAAACTAAGCAAGAATATGAATTTGCAAAGAACTTTCAAAGACAAGCTAAAGCAAATGGAAGGTCTGTTCTGTTTAATAACATAAATGATATAAGAACTACGTTTGACGAAGAAGGAAATCCTGTTTCAGGAAAGTTTGAAGGACAAGAACAATTAGATTGGGTAAAAGGAGCTAAAGATTATGTAGGTAATATATCTTCTGACTCTTTCAAAAAAATAGGAGTTGGCAGTATAGACGGTCTAGCAGGTATGGTTACAAGACAAGGAGAGAGTGTAGATGAAGACAAACTAAAACTAGTTTCCGAAAGAATAGCAGAACCTTTCTTACAAGGAGATGTAGGAAAACAATGGTTAAGACATACAGAACAAAGACTAGGAAGAAGTTTAAATGAGAGAGAAAGAACAGATTATGCTACTCAATTTCTAATAGCTTCTAATTCAAATCAGTTAAGTAATAATACTGCTATAGATTTTAATTATATATCTGATCTTAATAAGCCAATAGAACCACCACCAAATACACCTGAAGTTTTTTCACAAGCTACAAACTATGATGTTCCAGGAGGTAGTTATACTACAAAAGATACTACTGTATATGAAGGAGTAGTAAGTGATAATCCTGTAGAAGTGTTTACAAGTCTTTTTACAAAAGGTTCTTTTGTAACAAAGAAATTTGATAATGAAAATGAAGACTATAGAAATGACGTAAATACTAATATTTCAGTAGCGTTAGGTAAAACTCCCGAAGAACTAGTTAGCGTTTTTAGAAACGGAAGTACAGGAGATATACAACTAGCTATGATGGATTTAGGCATAGATTTAGACGACATACGTCAAACATTAATAAGTCAAGAAAAAGAAGAAATTGAAAATAGGTTTAGAGGTAAGAAAATAGGTTTAAAGGAATTAGAAGAATACAGTAACAGTTTGAAGCCGTTTAGTTTTCTCACTAATAGAAAAAGAGTACTTAATACGGAGGAAGTAATAGAAAATCTAAAGTCTAACATTAAAAGTGTAGATAATCTATATGCCTCTAACGTTGGAAAAGCTTTAGCTCAAACTTATAGAGAGAACTACGGAAAGATAAAAGAGAATATAATAATTGATATTGATTACAAAAAAGAGTCACAAGCTGTAAATAAAGAAAAAATGACATCAAGAGTATTGTCGGGTCTACCTGTAAAAGTAATCTCAGGAGGAGCAACTACAGAAATGACTACAGACAATATAGATGAATTTAAAATAGGAGAAGAACTAAGATATGTAGGAAAAGCTAATACATTTAATATGTTAGGAGGCAATGATACTAGATATGTAAATGCGAGTGTATTTGAATCTATGGATAGAAAAACGCAATATGTTGTTGCAGATAGTAACTCAGATTCAAGTACTAAAAGAATGGCTCAACAATATACAACTGTTAAGCAATCAAATGGCAGAGAAGTCCAAGTTCCATTTACAAATGAAACAGCTAGTTTACTTATATCAGAAAGACAATTAGAAAAAGCTTTAAAAGAATCTATTGATTCTTCAGGAGATAAAGACTTGGAAAAAATTCAAGCTTATGTAAATGGAGCAATGGAAGCTTATAGAAAAGGAATAGAATTAGCAGTATTTACAAATAGTGAAGGACAAAAAAGAATAGTTAATCTTAAGAATCAACTAAGCGGAAAATAATAATGGGAAAACAACAAAATAAGCCTGACCCTACTAAAAAGAAGTCTATTTTAGATACTGATTTTGGATTATCAGATAACAAACTAAGCAACAAATCTTTCATTTCTGATTCTAAATTTGACGATAGATATAACCCTAATAGAGGTAGTCTTGACGAGTTTAAAACTCTACAGCAAACAGGCATGGGTGCTTTCGGTAATAAGCTTGCACAGATTGCACTTAAAGTACTTCCAGGAGCAACTGAACAACTAAGTTACTCAGTAGATTTAGAAAATGCTCTTAAAGAAGATAAAAACAATTATGATAATGCACTTGGTTCATATCTAAGAGGATTAAAAGAAGATATAGATGAAACATTTCCTGTTTATAGAGACAGAGAAAAAGTATTTAATTGGACTGACCCTAAATTTTATATAGATAATATTGGAGATATAACAGAGTCTCTAGGAGAATTTGCACTAGCAGGAGCTGCTATAAGTGCTGTTACTGGTGGAGCAGGAGCTGCACTTGTAGGAAGTCAAAGAACAAAAGGTTTATTATCAGGTTTAATAAAAGCAGGTGGTTTTGTAGAAAAAGGAATTTCAGCTACTGCACAAGGAGCGTC
>Ga0222708_1000219_pt1 | contig 15829 bp, 18 predicted proteins | sample AntAcemetage1576_FD_179806 | JGI IMG/M metagenome (GOLD analysis project Ga0222708, IMG submission 179806) | Saline water microbial communities from Ace Lake, Antarctica - #1576 | ecosystem: Environmental > Aquatic > Non-marine Saline and Alkaline > Saline | place: Antarctica: Ace Lake... | reverse complement strand
CGGAGTTGGCAAAATATCCGACTCTGCATCTTCAGATATGCCCTGCTGAATAGATTCAGCACCTCTAGATGGTTCTTGAGCATTACTTTCATCAAAGACCTTGTTCACCTCTCTCAAGGTTCTTCCCTCTATCTCACTCTTCTTCGCATCAGATATTTCTGAAATATTTTTTCCTGATGATAACATACCGAGCATTTTGGTAACTCTAGTTAGCGCGTAAGAATAGCCATCAATAAGCTTACTTTGAGCCTCGGCCAGCTCAGGAAACATTGCAGCTATGCCAATCTTATCAAGCATGATATCGAACTCTGCAAGTAATCGAATAGTTCTCCTATCAGACAGTCTCCCTGCAATTTCCTCTAGCTTGCTTACCGCATTTCCAATGTCGATCGGACCAGCTAGTTCCTCATATTCTCCATAGCTAGCTCCAGAGCCACCAGATAGAGCCCTAGTTAGCGGGGAGTTTCCGCCGGACTCATAATCGGTATAAATACTTTTTCCTCGCTCAACGGCACCTGGAGCCGCTTGAGACTGCGGCGGAGCTGACTGGGGCTGCGGCGGAGCTGACTGGGGCGGTACAGCAAGCTCTTCGTCGATCTCGGACATAGCCATCGGATCTGGTGACATCTCCTGAGCATACTTTCTAAATGTAGAGTAACCTTCATCAAATCCAATCTTCTTAAACTTATTTGAATATTTAAAAGCCAGATCAGATGCCGTAACCTGATGCCTTAGACCCCTGACCTCTTGATCGAAGCTATGAAGAAGATCTGCCAGCTCCCTATGGGTATCTCTATCAATAAATGCATCACTGGTTCTTAGAAGCTTGTCAATTCTTCTAATTGCAGAATACAGTTTATTCTTCCAGTCGTTATATTCATTCTGAGGATTTTCGTTTGGTAACTTCCCTGATTTACTATTTCCTAGCAGGTTCAGCTTGTTTTCAATTTCTTCGGATAAGTAACCTGATCCGCCAGGATAATTACCTATTCCGGTTAATGGAAATTGGTATGCGCTCTTCTTTATTTCCGAATCCTCAGCGCTGTACTTTAAATGTTCGCCAGTAGAAAAGTACTTAACCCATCTTTTGAACTTCTCGTCTTCCATTGTTTCTGAGTCTAGGGTGCCGGCGTAGTAGTCTATCGCTGCAGTAAGATTCATATCACCATTAGATACTGCATCGTATATCTTATAGACCAGGCCCGACCACTTCTCTATATCATGCTCTGCCTGGATATCCTCATTGCTATGCATATGAGGGTACGCAACCTTCTTTATTTCTTTTAAATTTGCTGCGGTTTTGAAAACTAAATGATAATAATCGTTAGCATTCGAAAGTTTTTGCTCTGCGCCATCAAGGTATGCCTTAATAACAATGCCCCTGTTCTTATCAGATTCCGTTCCTATAGTTGCATCAACTATATTATGAATATTGACCAGCCTATTCATATCTTGGCCAGAAAATGTTTCCACCTCTGGATAGAGAATCATAACTCTTTTAAGATCTTTCTGGTACGTCATATTCTTCCCACTTTAAAAGTTTTTCCACAGTTAGCTGAAGCTTAGTAAGAGATCTGGACCAGCAAGGAACATCTATCTCTTCTGTTTTTTTTAAATTTGATTTAAGATAATCAAGATAAATCAACAGGTGGTCATTAGAAACTTCATTATTCATATATATATTTTCTAAATTTTTCTTTATCCAATTTCTTAATGATTCGGGACTTTCTATATCTGAAAGCTTTAACTCTCTGAGGTCTTTATTCTGCATCTATTACACCTATAATATTCTGATTATAGCCTTTATATTCTGATGATTCAAAGCTAGTATTATTTAGTTTTTGATTAACTTTTTCAACAAATATGGGTATCAGTGCTGGCTCCATATCTTGAAGAACATCAAATACTATATTTTTAAGCACGGTAACCTGTTCATTTACAACCGTAACATTTATATTGTGCTCTATCTTTTGATCGGCTACGCCTTCAACATACTTCTTCCAGTCTTGCACTAAGCCCTTCTGCGTATTAATAAGATCCATCAGCATTTTATCATCTCTAATATCCTTACCGTTACTGGAAACAACTGAGTTGAAATAAAATTCAATTCTTGAGCTAACAACTGCAAGCATCTCTAATATTTTCCTATCTGCGTCTAGTTTATTGGATGCTATTTGATCAATCTTTTGCTGATAGGCTGATGAAGAGTTTACTATATTCTTAATGGCCATCTCTTCTTCGTCAGAGTCATTTTCTCTTCTTTTTGCCTTTATATCCTCAAGAACCTCGCCTTCCAATCCGAGATGGTCTTTCCTGAACTTCTGAAGCGTAGCATATGAAATCTGGAGACTTCTCTTTTTTGGGTGCTTCTTCTTCAGCCATGACTCGATACTTTTTACAGATTCTCCATTAAGAATTTTTTCTATAATCTGCTCTCGCTCTGGATGATTTATAACCTTATTATTAACTTCCATGTTTATTCCTTAAATAGAAAAGCCCGCTAATTTGGTAGCAGGCAGTATTTAGAGCAATTATACTTCTTAAAAATATTATTCTCTATACATAATATCTGTTTGAAGAGAAACTCCTCCTCCAGAAAATACATCCCCATCTTCAGTTTTGAATCCCTCATTCCAGTCATATATCTTGTTTGTGATGGGGTCTTGAAATACTCCATCGGATATTCTTTTAGCTTGAACGCCAACACGGTCTGGTGAGTACCTGGTCGACAGAGACCTGCTGAATGTATCCGTAGTCAAATCAGACTTGGGATGCTTTGGCAGGCCTACGCCGTATTCAACCTTTGGGTCGAAGGTGCCGCCGCGTTGAGCTATATAATTCTCTCTGGTTTCAAACTTAGCCGGGGAGCCGGTAGGGCTATCAAAATAGCCTTCTTCGGCGGTCTTAATCATAGATGTAAGTACGGAAACTCTTATGTCTCTAGCTAACTTTTTGTTAGATAGGGCTGAAGCCTCTTTTATCATATTTGATACATAGTCTGAGTTTTTCATTAAGCTTTCCTTAGGTTAAGATTATTCTACTTGTATTAATTTGAGTATCCCGAACCTGATTTTCGGACTTGCTTCTTCTTCCCTTGGCAATGACTCTTCCTCTTTCATCAAACTCGACCTTGCTAACCGGAAGGCCTAGTTTTGGACAGTAAAGATCAACAGAAGTAGATACCTTGATTAAGTCTCCTCTCTCAAATGCGGCCTTGATTAGCTCGCCTCTTGATGAGGAGGAATCTGACGAGTGCTTGAGCAGCTGAGAAAACTTATCAAAGGCTACAATATATTGCTGGCCACCAAATCTGGCCTGAATTGTCTGAAGAGAATCCTCAGCGAGCCTGTAGTCTTTAGATGCTACGCCATCAATCATCTGATCCATTAGCTGATGATATGACATGGAGAGCATTGGTCCATTTTCGCGGTAAGCACTTAGACTTGCGCTTCTATTATCAAGTCCGCCCATGAAGCTTCTAAAGCCACCTTCTGAGAAGTCAAATGTGGTAATATCCGCAGATGATGTTTTTGCCGCAAACTTTCTTGGCATTAATGGTGTTCCCTGATTTATTTCAACCGGAACCTGAAGGGCTACTTTCCCAAGCTTAGTCGGAACGTAAACATCAAACAATATTTCACCATTGCCAGCGCCCGCTAATTTAACTTCAGGATTAAATGCTCCGAATGATGCAAATTCCGCACCGAGCATGGTTGTTGCTAAATTAATATCTCTGATATCAAACTTTGATGCAACAGCAACTAAGGTATTTTCTAGATCAGCAAACTGCTCTAGGCTGGATGGAACGACATACTTCCGAACCTGAACTGGATCGTCGACGCTATCCCTGGATGATGCAACCTTGCGAGCCTGTCCCTTCTTGGCATAATTTTCCTGCTCTTTAATTGCAAGATAAAGATTCTTACCATCAAGATTGACGGCCTCATCACCGAGTATAATATGCTTAGGCTCCTGAGTTACGCCGCTAGATATCTGAACCGGAATTAGCGTAGTTACTCTTCTGGAACTTGCAGTCTTATGAGTTGCTGCGGCAAGAGCAAAATGCTCATTTGTTTCTATAATATCTACGCCGTCTGGGCAATAACCAAGTCCGCTGAGCTTTGCGATGACGGCTTTCTCCACGCTCTTATCTTTTCCAGGCTTAAAGGATGAAAAAGCATTACTCTCCCCAATAGAGAAAAGAACAGAGAAGGCATTTGATAGCTCAGAATCGCTATGAATTGGAGCTAGAGGTCTTTCTTCCATTTGGCGAGTCTTGGAGCCGTTGTAAGCAACTTTTGCAATCTGTCTATTATCGGGAAGTAGATCGCCCAAGGCGTCTCTAAAGGCTGTATGCCCACCGGAGAGCCCATACATCTTATCGAAAAGGTTTCCTATCTGCTTCTGCTCAATCATATCTTGACGTGAAGACATTTTTACCAGAACATCCCTCATGTTTCCGATAAGTTGGTCACCAGAATTTTCAGAAGCCGCCTTCTCAAATCGGTTAACAACATAATTCATAGGATATGTCTTTCCGGACTCAAGTAGGGATAGTACTTCTTGGGCCTCTCTTAATATTTTCTTTAATTCGTTGCTCATATTAGTTCCTTATACAAACTTTTTGAATTCTGGAAAGGCCCTGACGAGTGCCTGCCTTTTTGATTCAGGCTGCTCAAGTAAAAGATCCTTAACAAAGGTTTCGTCGTTTTTAATGTTATCTAGAAGTGCAGATTTAAAAGTGGATATATCATCTATAGAGAAGTTATAATCTTCAGAAGAGAAAGCTGCAATTGGAAACTTATTATAGGAAAGAGTTATGTTGTCTCTGTTATTATTACTAACGGCAGACCAATTGCCATCTTTTCTTTCCTCGTAGTCAGCCGGATCATCAGAGGCTCTAACGAGGAATGGCTTACCATCTACATCCTGAACTAGCCAGAGCCCATCATATGGATCGTTGTCGACCCTATAAACATCAAAAGCTACCTTCCTGATAGCTCCCGATCTCTCCATATCACAAGAGTATTCTATTCTATTCTGATCAGCAATACTCTTAGAGTTCTTCATAACAACATCGCTTAAAACTCTATCTATATTAGCAAGGTACTTTTCTTTAGACATTTCTAATCCTCTATCTATTTTTCTATTGTTATTAATAGAAACTAGTTACTCAATTTCTTCATTTTTAACATCGCTAATCTTTGAAAGAATGATTTGAATATCGGGGTTAGTCTTGCATATCTTTTTAAGCTTCTTTATGATTCCACCATATCTTTTCTTATTATTTCTATAATCGATATTACCATGCATTGCTTTATGAACGGCAGACTGTGTTATCCCGAGATGATCAGCTATCTCATTCTGGGTCTTCCCCATTAATCTCATAAGTAGTATTTTTCTCTGATGTTCCGTTAGATAATCACCATAAACTACTTCATAAATCTGATCCATTAACTCATTCTTTAGTATTACTATATCCTCATGTATCTCATTCTCAGCTAAAATATAGCCTATGCCTCGCTCCGAGGAAAAATTATTCAACTTAGCCTGATCGAATGATACTTCAACAATTTTATGTTGATACAGCTTGCTTTTATTCATTAATACGCCCCTAATTGTTTTCTCATAAGCAATCTTTTTATTGCAAAAAGAATTACACAACTATAATATACCGTATATAGTGCGGCTCAATAAGATAAATATATCGAATGATATATTATTTTCGGATTATAGAAGTTTATTAGTATATAATTTTCAAAAAAAAAGCTGCTTCATTACGAAGCAGCTTTTAATGTAGGACTATTTTATGTTTATTGCCAGCCGAATACAAACTCCTTCAAGTCATTCTTCAGATCATCCTTGCTATTTCCATCTAGAAAATATTCGTCAATATCTTTATATTTATTAGGTATCGACATGAATTCAAGATCAACTCCATGTCCGATATATTTATCCTTAATTCTCTCCATCGCTGATATACCCGCACTGTCCGTATCTAAAATAAATGTTAATTTATTTGTGTACCTAGAAAGTTTGAGTAAGTGGTTCTTAGAAAAGGACGTTCCGCATATAGCTACAGAATTTGAGACACCATTGGCTGTTAGAGATATCTGGTCAAAATACCCCTCAACCACATAAGCATTTTGAGATTTGAATATTGCCGATCTAGAGTTATTAAGCCCGTATAGATAGTTTGACTTCTTATAGCTGCTATTTTTATACTTTGGAATGTTTAAAATTTCTCGACTATCTTCAGATATAAGAGCCCGGCCTCCTATCCCAACCGGGTCATTATATTCCGAGAATATAGGAAATATCAGATAGAAGTACTCTGAAAATTTTGAAGATCCCGAGTACTCAACAATACTTAGTCTTTGGAGTAGTGTGTCTGATACGTAATTAGACAAAACCGACGGGCTTCTTGGAAAGTACCCTAGCTTATATTTTGAAATTATAGAATCACTAAGCCCCCTTCTTTTGAGATAGCTGATACACTCTTTAGAGTTAGAAAGGTTATGATGACATATGTCAACTAGCTTCTTTAATTCTAAGGTATCCGAATTTGAAAAATCATCAACTGGTTTTAAATTTACCAAGCATTCCCCTTCTTACTTGTCATCAGAGATTTTAGAAGATGAGGTGTGCTGCATGGCAATTAGTGCAAATTTAGATATATTAAATTTGCACTTCTTTTCACATCCAGCTCCACGAGGCTCACCGTCTACTAACTCTGCCGCAACATTTTTACTGCATGTTTCGCAATCAAACTGGAATGGCTTCTTTTTTGTATTTCTAAAAAAATCACCCATTTGCTTCATTCCACTCTTGGTGAATGGGCTTACAGCAATTTCTTCTCCGCAAGACTCGCAGATAACCTGGTCTGTCTCTAAATCTATAAGAGCATTAGTGCTACCTTTCTTGCCGGAACAACCCTGCTTACAACTTACTAACATTTATTCATCCTCGTCTTCTGAAATTACAAATAATTCATCAGAGCTGTCCGGAAACTCTGAGGTATCCTCATCTGATAAGGTAACCTGCTTTCCCGATAAGTAACATTCTCTGACGGCATCCTCAATCTTATCTTTATGCTCAGCAACGTAATCTAAGGCTAGCGCTCTAGAGGTTAAGGTTTTCTCACCGATAATATACGATCTACTATTCGGCCTCTGAATGACATCATACATGCATCCCAAGTCGAGGAGCTGTTCTTCGACTTTGGTAACCCCGGATGTAAAATCGATAAAGAATTCGGCCTTCTTATAGGGCGGACCTAGCTTATTCTTCTCGACCTTTATTCTAATCTTGTGACCAAATTTTTCCTCATTGGAGTCTGATAGTTGGTTATCTGAACCGCTAATTGGGGCTACCATAAGCATAACACTGCATGCGTGCTTCCAGGCTGCACCACCGGGGGTTGTCTCCGGGTTTCCATAAAGAACCCCAATCGCAGTCTTGACATGATTGATTGCGATAAAACAAACATTAGCATGAGCTACTGCCGGAGTCAAGCTCTTTAACTCTACAGTTAAGAACCTAGACAGTGGTGAAACGTTAATCTTACCAACCGCTGACTCGGCTTCAGCCGGAGATTGAACTGCCGCAACCGAATCTAGAATTATTACGCCCATCTTACCTAGGTTTAAATTTACAGCCTTATCGCCAACTTTATGAGCTATCCTACTGCCATCTCTAATCATATCTAGAAGACCGGGAATCTTGGTTACTTTGCCAGTAGCCTTATTCTTCTTCGGAGTCCCTACTAACCCGGTAAAAATCTTTTCACCATCATTGGTTTTGATAAGCATAACCCTATTGTTATCAACGCCGAGTGATGCAGCCCATATCGGGTCATAAGTAAACTCGGCATCAATAAAGGCGCAACAATTTTCAGGGTCTAGAGATTGCCATTCGGCCATAGCGACTAAGGACATAAAAGTCTTTCCGGAGCTAGGCTTTCCAGCCATCTGATAGACCCTTCCTCTTGCCCATCCGCCAACCTGAAGCGCCCTATCTAGAGACGGGCTTCTTGTTGTGAATGTGGAGACTTTCTCTAATTCATCTGGGTGACGAAGATCCCCTCCAAACATCTGGTTGATATGCTTCCATGCTTCAGCTTCGCTAATTTCTTTATTCAAAGTATCTCCTTAGTGCTTATGATTCAAGCCGTTATCCTTGGGTAGCCTATATCCAGCTGGCGGCTGCCAGCCGGACTGATTATTAGGGTTATCAGCTATAACAGCGTCTGTTGTAATCAATAACTGAGCAATACTGACTGCATTTTCTAGCGCAGTTCTGGTTACCTTCCTGGGATCGATTACACCCATAGATACCATATCGCCGTAATTACCGGTAGCTGTATTGTACCCCGTATTTGGATTTTCTAGTAACATTTCTAGGAAGCCTTTATTAGAGAGCACAGCTTCGGGGTCTAGTTGTCCGTTGCGGATAATCTGTCTTGCCGGCTCTCGACAGGCCTCTAGGAGCACCTCTGCGGCCTGCCGCCATTCTTTCCGCACTCCGGGCAGGGATTTGGTCTCGACGCCCTGAGCGGCGCGCCAGAGGGCAAAGCCGCCGCCAACAACAAACCCTTCATCTATGGCGGCCCTAACAGCAAACATAGCATCTTCAACTCTATCTCCGAGCTCTCTTAGTTCGAGTTCGGTTGAGTACCCTACTGTAATTACGGCAACCTTACTTCTTAAAAATCCGAGCCTAGACAGTGTTAATTCGCGATCTGAGTCGCTTAGAAGGATTGTTAGGGCTTCTTCGCAGATACTAATTCTATTGGCAACCATCTTTTCATTCTTATTGGGGCTAACTATTTTAGTCTGATATGAGTCAACAACTACGCTCTTGGCTAAACCCAGGTGGCTAATCTTAAAGTTTTCCCACGGTACTCCAAAGTCTCCGCCAATAACTGTAGCTCCAGTTAATGCAGCTAAGTCTTCAATCCACGTATGTTGCAAGCTTCCAAACTTCGGAGTTCTGATAACACAAGCTCTTAATCTTCCCGCTTGAAAATTCTGAATCAAGAACGACAGCCCTTCTTTCTTTGCATCCTTACATATAATTAGAACATCTTTCTTCAGCTGAGCTATGGACTCGATCGCTTTGGATATTCCAGTATCCGCCAATGTGGTTATTTCCTCATCGCAGAAAAGAATAACACAGTTTTCCATCTCCCTCTTCGTCTCACCCTTATCTAAGAATCCGGAAGATATATATCCTGACTTTAGCTCGATTCCGTCAACAACACGAAAAGAGTGGCTTACTCCCGGATGAGCCTCTGCCGTAACTGATCCATCACGATCTACGGCTATATAAGCTCCCGCAACTACCTGGCCGAGAGCCGAATCATTATTAACTGAAATCGTTGCTACATCTATCAGGGTCTGGTCATCATCTACGGGTTTTGATAATAATGACAGCTCATTCACGATAGCGCTCTTAGCCCAGGCGATTCCATCTCGAAAATCAAGTGGACTATAGCCAGAATTTATTAGGTCAATGCCGCCTTTGAAAATTGAATAAGTCAATACGGTGGCCGTGGTGGTTCCATCTCCAGCTAAGGCAGCAGTTCTTCCGGCAGCCTCTTTAACCAGCTGGCATCCAAGCTCTTCAATCGGGTCGTCAAGAACGACTTCTCTAGCTACGGATACTCCATCCTTAGTGATGGTCGGGGCACCGATAGATCTACCTATAATTACATTTCTTCCCCTAGGGCCCATAGTAACTCTTACCGTTCTAGCTAGCTTTTCAACTCCGGCCAGAACCCTTAGTCTGGCGTCATCGCCATATTCCATAATCTTTCCCATAAAACCTCACAATGTCGAAAATATATCGATGTTAAAAAGAATTGTTTCTTGCTCTGATGATTCTAATATACCAAGTATTTCAAAAAAATCTTTAGGATGATATAATGCTTCCCTTATTTTTCCATCTAGCATGGGCAGCCTTTCGTCAGGGTACCTGCAGATGGACCACACCCCATCCGCTCTCAGTAGAGATAGGCCAGAATTAAATACAATCTGAGTCTGAAAGCTCCTAGAGATACTATTCTTCGTGATTACTGTTACGTAGATTTTAAAATCCACAACAAATATTTCCTTCATGCCGATTTATTCTTTTCAGTAATAAAGTATCCCACAGCAACAATAATTGCGTCAGCTTCATCATAGCACTCAATCTTTATATTACCCGCTCGGTTAAGTTTGGTATTAAAGTTTGTAAATATTTTTTTACAAAACTTTAGCACCTCCTCTTTGCCCCCTATGGACTCTCCAAACTTTTTTTCAACCACAGATCTTAGTGAATTGACTGAGATTCTAACAGGCTCTTTATTCATCGCCCTATAACATGATAGACCGGAGGCTTCGTTAAACGCCGCCAGAAGCAATATTGTATTTATATTACTTTTACCCCTAGAAAACTTCTTCGCGTAATCTTCTATCGCAACTGTATCTGGATTGTGAATGTCAATTAATTTCTTTACTTCATTAAATGCAAAATCTATCCTAGACGTTGGATTTGCTCCGGCATCCTTCTTGTTCGGCGGCTTTAAATGACCGTAGCTAATCAGCGATATATTTGAGTCTATTTCGGATAATAAAGCCCACCCTATAGTAGCCGAACTGATATCCAACCCAAGCGTCAGCATAAGTACTCCCATTAACAATTAAATAAAAAATTGTCAATGCTAATACTATTTAAAATAAAAACACCTCAGTAAATTAATACTGAGGTGTTTTGATAATCTATTTATCCTTAGTCTTCGTCTGGAGAACTAAAGGCAAACATATCATCATCGACAAGGCTCGAAGTATCCTTAGCTGAGGATGAAGCTCCCCAGCCGAGCATCTTGCGAACATCATCCGGCTCAGAAGGTTGAATCAATTTTGTTAAGTCAACACGGCTAGAAAACTCCTTGAATGATTCGGCTAACTCAGATGAAAGCGGAGCCTTTGGACGAGGAGTAACTCTATACAAAGGTTGAGTACCTGGGGTGCCGCGCTCAATGGTTAGGTCGTATCTTCCAACAGGTCCCCAATCTTCATCAAGATAAAGATTCTTGATGGAGTTGTAAATCTGACTTCCGATCTCTAGAAGCTTGAATGTATCATCGCTTCTATCGAGAACCGTAACGATCCAGGTTGCCTTCCGCTTAAAGCCAGCATCCTCAAGTCGCTTGACTAGAGCAGGATCGCTTACGGGGGAGTTAACCTTCTTCTTCTTTCCGTCTGGTGACTCAACCCAGTGAACGTAAAATTGAGTGGGGTTGCCCATAACTCGAACCTTGGTTTTACCCTGTTCAAGCCGCATAAAGTCCGACTTTATGCTCCCAACGTCACCGGAATTCCAATCAACTTCGCCGAATACTACTTTTGACATTATTTTCTCCTAACTGGGCCCTGTTTTTGTACTTTTATTTTTGGGCACGATTGTTTTTGTTTTTTTATCTGCCAAATGGACTAACTATTCGCTCCACTTAACTTCCTCGCTTTCATTATTCACCTCAAAATCCGAGCTCCTTTTGCGAGATCCAGAACTCGGCTCACTATTATACCCTCCCTGCTGAAAGTTTCCCAACCTTTCTAGGTCGTAATCTCTTTTTAGGAAAGTTTTAAAGGCATAGTGCCATCCTTTAAAATGATCAGCTTTGTTTTCAAGCCACTTCTTAGCCGCCTTGGCCAGAGCCACTTCATTACACGCTTCAATATAGTCTGGGTCAGCCTGAGCAAACCACTCTTTATCTTTCGCAGTTTTATGTCCGGCACTTGGGGCTCCAGTGAGGGCGGCTTCCGCCCAGGCCACGTCCCTCTTGCCGTCCATAATACTTATAATTCTATCAACCCTCGATATATATTCCTGACACGCATTTTGAGCGCTCAATGTCTTAACAAGACCTTGCTCTGCAATATTGACATCCATAACTTCATTAGTTGGAAGCCATGAATCAATCTCTTCGATGGCCGACACATCGATGTCTTCGAGAGAAAAATTTTCCGAAGAAATCTTATCTAAAATTGTAGCCATAAATACCTCACATTCCTAATCTCTTTTCTATTTGCTCTATTCTAAACTTAATAGATTCTTGCTCGTTTATCCACTTTTCAAAACTTCTCAACCTCTGGTTGAACATGAGGTTCTGAAAGAATAGTATTAAAACTACAGGAACCGTGCTTGATATGGGTGGAAGTATTGACGTAATATGACCTTTATCATTTGTCTTAATTAGACCTGAAAATGAATCTTTCCCAAATACCTTCTCTAATTCTAGGTAGTAGTCATATTCGTCTTTACTTACATCTACCTTCTGATTAGATATTACCTTAAACATTATCCTAGCCTTGATACACCTTTAAAGGAATGACCCGGACTTTTTAACTTGCTGTTTACGCCTTCCTTAATCTTTCTGGACTGATGAATTCTTTTTAGCCTATCTGCCTTATTATCTATATCATAATCAGAGTTACCAAATGCTGATTCTCTGATATCCTCTTCATCATCTTCTGGAAGATATTCATTCTCATCCATAAGTTCAGAAAGATATTCTTCCTCTATTTCTTTCTTTATATCCTCTAATGCGATGTCTTCGGTATCAACACTTTCGGAGCCAGCAGATGCAGAAGATGATTTTTTCTGTGCAGATATCATATCTTGAAGAACGATCGCTCCGACTCCATTTTTAATTTCATTAAAAACAAATAATGACACATCATATATTTGCTCTTCGTTCATAGAGTCGGAAAATCTATGAGAGGCAACTCTGGACTGAATTGTCGCAATTAGATTATTATCTTTTTGAGTAAATAGAGGAGATCCGCAGGATGGGCAAACATTTTTCATTAAAGCAAATTTCATTGCTTCGGTCACATTAAATTTGCAAGAATTACAAGATTTCATTTTTACTTACCCAATGCCTTTTCTAATGTCGTTAAGGATAATCCCTTCTGTTCCATATATTCGTCGACCTTGCATATTGCCCGAATTGGTGTACCATCAATCAATACGCTGTTGTATATTTCATAATCTGATTGCCAAACTGTAAGCTCCGCAGTAGAACCTTGCGCGTCTTCAATTAAGTATTTGGCAAATTTCTTACCAACATTTTTACCATTTTTAATCTTAAATTCTTTAATTTTAGAATTAATAATTACTTCGATTTTAACTCTCTCTCCGGAGTCAATGGAGGCTATTTTTCGAAGCGGAGTGACATTAGAACCGCGAGTAAAAAAGCCTTCAAAAACTTCGTGTAAGGAGCCGCTGATAACTCTTCCCAGAGCTTCTCTTTCGGCCATCAGGAAGTCCTTCCTGTTCCACTCCTCATTATACGTCGGAAGTATAATATCTTCTAACTTTTTTTCTTTTTTTATTTCTAAAGATACCTTTGCTCGGTATTTTGCGAAGTTATCAAAGATATCTTTTCTCTTCCGATTAAAGCAACTAAAGGCTCCGCATTTGGCCATAGCCTCCATAACTCTCTTATTTACGACACGAGCATTTGTTCTATAAAAGAAATCTTCGAGACTTGAAAATGGCTGTAGAGATATGATTTCATCTATAGCTTTCTGACCCACACCCTTTATCGCCGACAATCCGGTTGCGATCTCTTTTTCGCCAGTAATAACATAATTTCCCTTGCTTGTATTAACATTTGGAGGCGTAATTACTATGCCCATATTAGAGCATTCATTGATGTACTCCAAACTCTTATCACTGTTTGGATCTTCGCTATTTAGCAGCGCGCACATGAATTGAGTTGGATAATTGCATCTAAGCCAAGCTGTATAATAGGATATATGAGAATAAGCGATCGAATGAGAGTTGGATGTCAGAACTCCATTGGCTAGATAAAACTGATGGTCCTTATGGTTGACTTCTATGTCGTGTGTGTTACCTGATTCGATTTCTTTTATAGATTTTATTTTAGCTGCTAGATGCATGTGCTCTCCGTTGCCTTCCTGATATTATATAGTACGTTGAACGCAGAATATAGTCTAATAAGTTTTAAATAATTTGAATTAAAGTTTACTTCTCGCTATTGAGTCATAGTAATCATATAATGAGCTGAACATAAAGGACTCCAGCGTAACTCCCTGAGGAGGTCCCCAAACAAAACTATCAAATGCGATTGTTCCCGAATCTTTAAAAATTAAACCTTGCTGATCGATAATCGAAGTATTGTCCCCACAGCGGTAATAATTTTTATAAAATTGGCTGGCATTATTAGCCAAATCCATTTCATTAACTTCGAGCTCTATAACTATATATGCAATGAGATTTTCAAGAACCCTCTGGCTGCTCAGGTTGAGTATTCTACAGGTTGTGAAATACTCCCAGTTATAAATATACGGTAAGGATTTCATGAATGGTTCCATGAGCCAATACATACTTCTAGATCTTCTCCGGCTATCTTCCATAGCGGCTCCATTCTTCCACAAGATGTTCTAAACTTATGGTCGATGGTACATCTCGTAATAGAGCCGTCTTCTAGCTCTACTTCGTACAGGACCTTGGCTCCATTATTATGATTGTTTAAAACTTCAACCATTATATTCTCTCCGGTCTCCTCATCTCTAGATGGGACAAAGCATCCTGGAGCTACGTCTTTAATCATTGTGAGAGTTCCGGACGAGCCTATGGAATCAAAAACTACTAGCTCTGTAGTATCGGCAAGGCACTTATTGAAGCCATAGAGTCCAAATGGAAGTATTTCATTATCCCATATATCCTTAGCATCCTTGGGCTTCATTTTGGAATGACTAATGCAGTCATTAATGAAGCTGATTTCAGTTCTAGAAACCATAGCCGGGTCTTTACCTTTCAATTTTGTGATCTTCCTTAGGGAGTCGGCCTGGTTGAAGTTCCAGCCGGCACAGTCCTTGGCTATCCTCATCATTCCCTCTTCATAAAGGCTTACTCCATGAGTTGCTTTTAGGGCTGATGATAGATTTTCATGACGATACTTCGTCTTTTCTCGTCCAGACTTTCTATTTATATAAGACTCTCTCTGCTGAGAAGAACATGATGGTCTACCGAGAGCATTTATGTCTGATATCTCTCCAATGTTTTCAGGCTTGATCTTTATGCAAAGCGGCGTTAAGGATGATTCCAGCTGAAACACTCCCGAGGTGCCGCCGTCGCCAAGCATCTCAAAAGTCTTGTCATCATCAAGAGGAATATCTTCTATGGATATGTCCTTGCCCAGCGTTCTTCTGATAAGTTCAAATGACATCTCAATTACATTTAATGTATTTAAGCCTAAAAGGTCCATTTTAACTAGTCCATTCTCCTCACACCTTGACTTCTCCCACTGAGTAACTACAAGGCCAGTCTCATCATCAATTCTGAGTGGAACCGTTTCATAAAGAGGTCTATCAGAAATGACGACGCCTGCCGCGTGAACGCTCCAGTTTCTAGTTAGTCCCTGAAGCTTTACCGAATTTTTATATAACTCGGGGTACTTCTTCATGTATCCGCTAAACTCTGCACTCTGCCTGCACGCCTCTTCGATGGTTGGTGCATCCGGCATTATTGATGTTAGATGATTTGCTATCTTAAACGCTGCCGACCTATCCCCCCCTATCTCCAAGCTTCTGGCTACATCCTTAACAATAACCTTAGGTGATAGGGTTGACCAGTTGCTTATGGATGCAACTTTATCTTCACCATACTTATTCCTAAGATATTCTTTAACTGCAGCTGGATTTGAAAAGTCGGAATCAATATCTGGAAAGCTTTTCTTCTCTGAGTTATGAAATCTCTCAAAGATGAGATCGTATTCTATGGGATCAACATTTGTTATTCCGGTTAGGTAAGCCAC
>Ga0222708_1000218_pt1 | contig 15904 bp, 24 predicted proteins | sample AntAcemetage1576_FD_179806 | JGI IMG/M metagenome (GOLD analysis project Ga0222708, IMG submission 179806) | Saline water microbial communities from Ace Lake, Antarctica - #1576 | ecosystem: Environmental > Aquatic > Non-marine Saline and Alkaline > Saline | place: Antarctica: Ace Lake... | reverse complement strand
AGGGATTACTATATGAATGCCGAGCAGGCTCTAGCCTATGGCATTGTGGATGAAATCATCGGAAGGCAAAAGACTGATGAAGCAGGATTTGCCGGAGAGGTTAAGTAAGTTTTATCCGCAGCTGTTATCGTCATTTAAAAATCGGGAGTTCGTAATGCCTAGCCCTTTTAAAAATATAACCAAACTTTTAAAAGGGCTAGGCTATGTGGTCCTGAAACATCTTGATAAAAGAAGGCGCAAAGCAGATCGAATAGACGAATCCGAAAAACATTCGGCAGAAGTTAAGAGGTTTCAATTGAATGAAAAAGACACCAACGGCTTATCATCATCCGATACGGCACAAGACTAGGGCGGAATCTGACCTGGAAAGCTTAAAGTCTTACGAGATAAATAATAACATTTCAATTTGCTGCGTTCATCTATTTAGTGACGGCAATTTGGGATATCTAATCAGGGCGGCAGCTTGCTTTGGCGCTGCAAAAATTTACGTTATTGGCTCGGTTCCTAAATACAAAGAACTAAGAATCCTGTCTTGCGGTCTAAACAATATGGTTGAAATAATTCAGTTCAGGAACCCTTCGGAGTTTCTGGCTTACTCAAGAGAAAATGGATTGTATCTTGTAAGCCTGGAACAAGGAGATGACGCTACATCAATATTTGATTATAGATTTCCAATGGACAAAAAAGTATGTATAGTTACCGGGAATGAAACACTCGGAGTTCCGTCTGAAATATTGAATAATTCAGATGTGGTATTTATACCAAACCCAGGGCCAGGAACATGTATGAATACCAGCCAAGCTGCAAATATTGGACTTTACGAATACACTAGACAAAGAATGGGGAGTAAAAATGATTAAGTTTCCGTCAATTAGGCAGTTTAAAGACGTAATTAGAAATGTAAGAACCACCGTTAGTAGCGATCATGCAAAGTTGAGTTACACCGGAACTGTTAAGATGCATGGAACAAATTCTTCGGTATCACAGATGCCCGATGGAACCATTAACATTCAGTCTCGAAACAATATTATTACAGCGGAGGATGATAATTATAATTTCGCAAAGTTTGCCACACAAAATATGTGCCAAGATGCCGAATCTTGCACGAATTATTGGCTGCGTGTTTTTGCCGGTATTAGAGTTTCTCAAAAAATTGATTCGTATAAAGCTGTAACTATTTATGGCGAGTGGTGCGGTTCCGGGATTAATCACGGAACTGGATTACAACAGCTTCCGCGTATGTTCGTTATCTTCGCGATTAGGGTTGGTGAGCAGCATCTAGAGGGTGAGTCAAGAGATCCATCTAATTACTGGCTAACCCCGTCTCAAGTTAAATCAATTCCATCCTCTTTATTTTACATCGACGGAAAAGAGGGATCTGTCAAAGTTGCCTATGACTTTCCTCATTTTGAAATGGATATTGACTTCTCTAATCCGGTTGTTGTCCAAAACAGACTTATTGAATTAACCCTTCAGGTTGAAGATGAGTGCCCTATTGCAAAGTCTATGGGAGTATCCGGCGTTGGAGAAGGCATTGTCTGGAGGCCAAATAATGCCGAATTTTCAAGCAGTAAGTTCTGGTTTAAAGTAAAAGGCGAAAAGCACAGTGTTTCCAAGGTTAAAACCCTGGCCCCAATTGATCCAGAGAAGCTAAGCTCAATTCAATCCTTCGTTGATTACTCTGTTACGGAGCGGAGGCTAGAGCAGGGTATCGAATACCTTAAGGAAATGAAGCTGGATATATCCAGCAAGAGTACCGGCAGCTTTATCAAGTGGATTGTATCCGATATTATGAAGGAAGAGACTGACTCCGCTGAGGCTTCCGGCTTAAAAGCTGTTGATCTAGTCAAGCCAATTTCGGCCGCAGCCAGAGATTGGTTCTTCAAATATTGCGATAGAGATTTGTAGTACGGGATTGTGCCAACTTTTTATCCCCGGATATTTTAGGGATAAGCTTGGCATCTTCATCCTGATAACTTACTTTATTTACTTTATAAAGTATAAATAAATAAATGAATTATAAATATGATGTTCATCAATTGGTTTAATATATCACGTTATTTGGATATTTGCTAAAAAAAATTACCGTGTTATATATAGGTGTTAGCGAGGTCACGGGCGCTTTGCTGATTTATAAAACAGCCCGAATATAGAGTTAAATAATGTCAGTAAAGAGTAAGCGCACCAAGATTGTTAAAATCAGACTGAACCATGAAAAGGAGAAGCGAACGTTTGAAGACCTGAGTTTTGCCCTAAAGTGGGTTAGGGAAAATAGAGATAGCTGTGTTGTATCAGTTTTGACCTATGAGAATGATTCACTTGAGGATCTGACTCGATGGCTATTCAATGGTCGCTTTTTCCGAAAGGAAGAGTTCTCTTCTTAGCACTTAATTGGGCGCGTGGAAATTAAAAATCCACGCGCCCTTTGTGCCAAATAGAAATCCATAATGATGGTGGCCCGGCGTCCGAGTTTGCTAATGGCAATAAATATTGGTATATTCATGGTGCCCGCATTAAATCATTTCAAAAGACTGGGGTTGGTGCGTAAATGAATAAAATTCTTTGGATTGATGATGAGCCAAAAAGATTTTCTAAGCTATCTGAATTAGAAGATATTGAAGTCATCTTTGCGCACGGGCGCGAACAGATAGATTATTACCTAAAGGCATCTAAGATTAATTTTGATCTAATCATACTGGATCATGACATGCCATTGATGAATGGCGTAGATGTGTGTAATGAATTTCTAATAGAGAAAAATATTCAAGTTATTCTTTGCAGTATGAATATTTATGGTGCCGAAAATCAAGCCAGAATTTTAAGCCAGTATGATACCGACGAATATCATTACCCATACCATCAGTGCTGCGTGTCCGATTCTAATTTTTCTAAAAAAATAAATACTTTTCTTCGGCAAATTAATAGACGTAGGGCAGCAAAAGCCAGCTAATATTCCTAGTTTATTCTAGGAGGTGTAGGATGCTAGGCTACAATAAAAAACCCTTATCTATGGATCTTGCAGAAGAATATCACTCTATGGTTGGAATCGAAGTAATTAGAAAGTTCTCAAATTATCGCGGACTAATTATTAATAAACCAAGTGACGCAGAATTTATAAATGCCTACGAAAAAAATATATTCCTAGAAATGGAAGACGGTGAAATTCTATGCTTAGAGCCTTCGACATTTGTTGATAGATTCGAGATATCGGTTGGAACTGAATTTTCCGGGTTAACTGATTTTCTAAACATCAATATTACATCCGAAAGCAATCTTGATAGATTCTGCGCCAGACAGCACCTAAAGAAATAATCAAGCCGAGCTTTAACTGAAAAGAGCGGGCTAACCCCGCTCTTTTAATTTCTAATGGAGTTTAATAACATGCTAGAAGAACTATACGCAAAAGACAAGCTTGGAAGAATTAAAGAGTGGAGAGTTGATGTCAACTCTCTACCCGATGGAACTGCTGAATATACGATTACACACGGAATCCAGAATTGCAAAATGACATCGACCACACGACGTGTGACCGTCGGTAAGAATATCGGCAAATCCAATGAAACAACTACTTACGAGCAGGCTTATTCGGAGGCGGCCAGCAGATGGAACAAGCAAGTAGATAGAGGCTACTGTGATGAACCTGATAATATTAAGGAAGAAAGTGAAGTATTAAACTTTCTACCCATGTTGGCAGACTCATTCGATAAGCATAAGTCAAAAATTTCATGGCCAGCTTATGCCCAGCCAAAGCTTGACGGCTTTAGAGCTCTAGCCAGGAAGACTGATGGCGAAGTTACCATGTGGAGTCGCAAAGGTAAAGTTTTTGACATTCCAAAAGAAATCATTGAAGAATTGGATTCAATTCTAGATGACGACGAATGCCTTGACGGAGAGCTGTATGTTCATGAGTGGAGATCTCCAACCAACGAACCTGACTTTCAAAGAATTGCATCGGCGGTAAAGAAGTATCGTAATGATACCTCCCTACTTCAGTATCATGTATACGATAGGCCGACGGATGGTACATCCTTTGAGGACAGGTTTGTTAATAATCCATTTCAGGATAGCCATAGAATTAAAATGGTAAAGACTTCAGTGGTTAATAGCGAAGACGAAGCCCTTAGCCTTTATGAAGAATACATTGCCGGAAAGCTTCCCTATGAGGGGCTGATGGTGAGAAAGAGCGATTCAACATATCTTTTTGGACACAGAAGTAAAGAGCTTCTAAAAATTAAACCATCAGATGACGCGGAATTTAAAATCATTGGCGGACAAGAGGCCACGGGTGATGATGAAGGAACAGTAGTCTTTAAGTGTGTTTCTGAATCCGGAGAGGAGTTTGACGTTAGGCCGACTGGCTCTAGGGAAGTCAGGCGAGAATATTGGGAAAACCTAAATAAATATGTTGGACAATGGCTAACTGTAAAGTTTAACGGAAGAACTAACAGTGGATGCCCCAGGTTTCCGAGGGGTATTAAGATTAGGCCATCATGGGATCTCGACTTATCAGAAAAGAAGTCCGTACATAAGGTTGCTTCATCTGCTAACGGCAGCCATTCAGTTAATCCGTTTAAGGTTTAGCTGCTAAATATGGCGGCTTCCTGAGCTCTCCTGGAGGCCAGACCGCCCTGGCCTTCTCCGATTAAAGATCGGGGAATCATCCTTACCGCCTCGTCAAACTCTCCTGCATCGATTCTTTTAAAGAGATCCGAAGAATAAAGCCTTCCAAGGCCTGCATTGAAAGTTATACTAACCATCGCATCAAACTGACCCTGGGTTAGTTTTGGCTTAACGTTCCTTCTAACGAAGCCTACGGCTTCTGCTAGATCTTCTTGAAATAACTTCTCTGCTTCGGCCATGGATATTTCTGATACCGAATTAATATCAACCTTTCCATAGTTATGTCCCCAGCCTATAGTTATGTTTCCAAATCCATCATTGTATGGCTCTAGGTACGGAAGGCCAGCTTGAGAGTAACCCTCATGTTTCTTTATGAAAGAAATTATTCTTTGACTTGGTTTCATTGACTGATTATTGCGTATAGGTTTTGGTGGAAGAATTATTTTTTGCCCAACCCTTAATTTTGTAGGATCAATATCCGGGTTAGCCTCTTCAATTAGTTTTTGATACTGAGTGTCTCCTCCTGATATCTTACTATAAGAGTCGCCAGGCTTAATTGCGTAAGTAGAGTCTTGGGATATTTTTATAATATCAAATATCATTTTTGAAGCGAAACGCTCACCAATGTTGTCTAAGGACTCTTTAAGTTCAAATAATTGTTTCTTCATTAATCACCTTAAATAAAGCAAGCTAAATAGTATATTGGAGATAATATGGAAGATGATATAATTGAGGACCTCATTCGGGGGGCCGAATCCGTGGAAGATTCCGAGGTTCCCTTTCAAGATTTAGTTAAGAATAAGAAAAGTAGGCTTGAGAATATCGCCAGAGAGCTCAAAGAAGAACTTGTTGGATTGGATGAAATTATCGACGATATCATTTCCAAGATTAAAGTCTGGTACATTATGCCGGAAGTATTATCACGCCCTGTGACAATATGCCTCTGGGGAATGACCGGCGTCGGTAAGACAGATTTCGTCAGAAGGTTGGCTAGAAAGCTAGATATGTATGATAGAATGTTAGAAATTCAAATGGGTGGAAAGAAAAACTCCTCAATGTCCATTAGGCAGGATTTAGAAATGTCTAATATTGAGCCTAGTTCTCAGGGGATATTATTGCTGGATGAGATTCAGAGATTTCGCTCTATATCGGAGGATGGAAGGGAGCTTAGAGATTCGGATTCTCAAGATGTCTGGATGCTTCTTTCTGATGGTAAATTCTCCGGTAGCACCGACCGCGAGGAAATTTTTAAGATTGTTCTCTCTGATTTATATTATTGGGTTTCTGACGATGAGTACGATGAAGATGAAAGAAGCCTGGATGAAAAGAGAAAGGTAAAGGAGTCCGCAAAATATACTACCTCGTATAGCGATGCAAAAAAGCTTAAAAGCATTTTAAGACTGAGCGACGGTGTTGCTGAAATTATGAAGTGGAGCCCGGATAAGAAAATGAAGGTTGCTCTAAATAGAATGAAGGAGCAGGAAACTTATGAAGGCGATAATTATTCCAAGCTTCTAATTTTTATATCCGGCAACTTGGATGAGGCATATATAATGTCTGGAAATGTTGGTGACGTAGACTCTAACGCCGATGTTCTTCACAGCTTCTCTAAGAAAATTAATGTTCTTACAATTAAAAAGGCTCTGTCCGATCGCTTTAAGCCGGAGCAAATTGCTAGGTTCGGAAACTCTCATATTATTTACCCATCAATGTCATCATCTTCATACGAAAAGTTAATTGAAAGCCAACTTAAAAAGATATCGGATAAAGTATTGACCTCTAACTCTATCATTCTCAAGTTTGAGGATAGTGTGAATAAGTTTATTTATAGAAATGGAGTTATTCCGGCGCAAGGAACAAGGCCGGTATTCTCTTCAATTGGGAGCTATATAGAAAATAATGTTCCGGAGTTTATCTTTAACGCCCTAGAGGTTGAGGCTGACACCGTTTTGGTTAGTCACAAGGATGATAAGCTTTGCGCCGAAATGTTCTCATCCCACGGTTTAAAGATAATGAGGGAAACAGCATGTGAGGGAGATATTGATAGAATTAGAAGGTGCTCGATTGATAAAGATAAGATGGCTATCATATCCGTGCATGAGGCTGGTCATGCTGTTGTGTATTCACTCGTCACCTTGCTGGCCCCGACCCAGATCGTTTCAAATACTGCCTCTGAAAATATCAGTGGGTTCGTAGGCTGCAATACCATAGTAGAAACAAGAGAATCTATTTTAAATGAAATAACTTATACTCTGGGTGGAAGAGCAGCCGAGGAGATATTTTTTGGCAGGAATAATGTTACTTCTGGAGCCGAAAGTGATATCGTTACAGCTACTGCTTTGGCCTCCGATTATTACAGGAGGTTCGCGATGGGCAGCATTCAGACTTATATCTGTCCCGCTACCAGCTATAATGCTGCGGAATCCGATATAGGCATTGAGAGCACAACCTCTAATATTAGGGATATGTTATTTCAGTGTATGTCTAATGCTACCAAAATATTAAAAGAGAATAAGGGACTGCTATCAGCCGTGGCGGAAAAGCTTTTCACAAATGGCTCTATACAGCAGGAAGATTTTATCGCAATCCTTCTAGAGTATGGGCATGATAATATTAGAATTGTAGAGCCAGAGAAAAAAATCTATCCAAATGTATCTTTGGACTTCCACAATTTTATCTCTCAAAATAAAAGCAAAAACTAGGGAGCTCTAATGAAGGTATTATTTATAGATGGTTATAACTTATTTCATAGGGCTCGGTTTGGATTTGGAGTCGGAGACTATAATATAGTTTACACTTTCTTTAGAAGCTTCAGATCTATGATTGAGCAGATGAATGCAGATAAGATAATTGTAGTTTTGGAGGGTAATCCTAAATTTCGTCATGAATTATACCCGGAGTATAAGATAAATCGAAAAGTATCTGCTGACAATGCGCAGAAAATAGAAGAGTTGGATGATTTCAGAAGGCAAAAAGATATTATAATTAGACTATTATCCCATCTTCCGATTGAGCTAGTTTATCACCCCGATTATGAGGGTGATGATCTAATTGGGAAGCTGGTAAACAGCACCTACTCAAATGATACTTGTGTTATTGTGACTGGGGATACTGATTTTATTCAGCTTCTTGACGAAGAGAGGGACGTATCTATCTGGAATCCTATTAAGAAATCTTGGGTTAGCAAACCTTCTTATGATTATGTTTTATGGAAGTCGATAGTCGGTGACACGGCAGACAACATTAAGGGCGTTCATAGAGTCGGCCACAAGACCGCAGAGAAGGTTTTGAGCATGACATCCGATAAGGTAACTGCCTGGATAAACGAAAGCCCAGAAAGGCTATCTACGGTCACTAGAAATCAAACCTTGATTAAGTTTGCAGATGTTCCATTGGAAGGGGTTATTAGCCTGAGTAATGAAGTCTCATTAGAAGAGATTAGAAAATCATTTGAGAGCATGGGATTTGAATCTATGCTTAGCGATAAAGCCTGGAATAAGTTCGCCGGAACTTTCAATATATAAGGGATGGTAATATGATTTTGTGTGAATTTGATTCGTGTTTTTTTATTAGGCAAGATGAGGAAACCTGGATATCAAAGTCTTGGGCTCTAAGAGGGCCAACCGGATGCATGATGAACAAGGTCGTTCCCGCTCAATATTCAAAGAACTTGGAGAAGGTTTATAATGAATCATTGAAAGACCCAACATCAAGAAATAATGAGATGAAGGTGATAGGCAGAGTATCAGATTCTTCATTAGATAAGAATATGCCCATCAGAGATATCAAAGTGGAAGATTCCGAACCGAAAGAATCTAAGACGAAGGTTACTAGGAATAAGAAGCTCTCACCTTCGAAAGATTATGAGGTTACCAGTGAATTAAGATCGGTAATCAAAAAAGAAGCATCTGATTATAGGAAAGTTAAAAAGATGGACGACGGATTTAATCCGCTTAGGGGTAGCTAATGGAATATCGTGGTTTCAAAATAAACTCTGCCGTAATAGTCACTATTATTTTGTGTTTCACTGTGTATATAATGATAAGCCCTCTAATTAGGGCTATAGTTAGCTGGACAAATTAATAAAGTGAGTGTTTAGAATGAAAAAGATAGTATGCTTCGGTGATGTTCACGGTGAATTCTTTAAATTAAAAGCGTTGGTCGAAGAGGCAGAGAAGCTTTATGGGGAAGTTGACTTCTATACACTGGGAGATCTAATTGACCGGGGCAAGGACTCTAAGAAGGTTATCCAATTATGTGTAGATAAAGGTATGAGCGGCGTTTACGGGAATCACGAAGAGTGGCTCATCAATCTTATTCGCAATGGAATATTTGATTCGTTCGCCCTAGAGCCTATAATGGGGGGAAAGAGAACCTTTGAATCTTATGGGGTGGTTCCAAGCATGGATATCCGCGGAGACGCAGAAATGCTTTTGAATTTAATTCCCGATACTCACAAAAAGTGGCTTCTATCTTTGAAGCCTCATATGAGTATATCTTCAGGTGGCAAGACATACAGGCTTATTCACGCCGGACTAACTAAATCTAATGCAAGAAGTTACATGGCTGACTCAGATAGTGATGATAATCTTTTAGATGATATGGCTAATACCCCAAGGGGCCTGACTACTCTTTTGTGGAGTTCACCAAGAGTTAGCTCCACAGCCAAGACAGGAAATCTTTATGAGTTTAAAGATGGATCAGTTCAAATATTCGGACATAAGCCAGTCGGCGAAGCCTTTATTACCAATAGCTTTATCGCTTTAGATACGGGGTGCGGAACCTGTCATCCGTTTAACTTATCCGCAGTTGTGCTTCCAGACGAGGTTATCTTAAGTCATTATGATATCCGGAAGTCGGAGGTTTACGGTGAAGGTTCCTGAAGGCACGTCTAAGGAGTGGGTCATACTAGTTGGTCAGGTGGTATCAGGTAAGTCTAGATTTCCTCACGCTAAGATCGGTAAGTTCAAAAGAATAAAGCCGTGGCCTTATAAGAAATCATCCGAGACTCACCGCATCTTGTATTACAGATACTTCGTATCTGATGATGCTTACGCCAGAGATAAAGCTAAAAATGCATCAGAAGAGTTGATGACAGATTACTTATTTGGTATGGCTAATCAAATAGCTATCATAAGGGATTTTACAGTGATGCTTCATAATATAACCAATAATATATCTGAAGTAATTACGACCACAATGAGCGACGTAGAAGAGGGTTCGGATCAACTATACCCAGGTGATAGTGCTAACAACAAAACCATTAACAATTGGGGAGTTAGTGAGGTTTCAAACTACCTATGTCGATAATTCCAAAAGAAATGATTAGTGAAGATAAGTTTTTTAAGAAGGTTTTTGTCAACGGAGTGCTCGAAAACAAGTTTGTATGGTATAATCAAGAAGTTAGAAAAATACTGATTTTGCCGAAAATCTTCCGCTGCTTAATTATCTAGTTAGAACTTCAAATACGATTATAAACTTCGACAGAGATACAGAGTGCTATGGAATCGACATAGACCTATCCTTAGACCGGGGAGAATTTTGAAAAATCTTATCAATCTAACAAAGTACAATCTCATATTCTTGTCAGGGATGATTTTAGGTTCTGGTATAGGATCGGTTGTTAGTTATTTTATCTTGACAGGAATAGGAAGCAATACTATACAGAATTGTAGTTTTGTTTGTTAGGATTAAGTATCAACATCGGTAACCAGTGTGCCGTACGCATTATGACTATAGATATATACTCAACGCGCGAAGAAATTTTTGATTTTTTTTAAAAAATATTTTTAGTTTTTCTGATGGTGAAGCAAAAGTAAGCCAAGAACCTTGAATATATTTTTGCAAAAAAAATGCAAAAAAAACTAAAAATATTTTTGCTGCGAGCAGGGGCCAGATCTTTATTAAGATAATAATAATTGTTTTTAAATATTTATAATAAGCATTTCTGATGTTTATGGAGCCTACATTAAAATTTAATGAGCATTGCTTATATTTCAATTGCTAAATAAAATTATCGTGATATATATTTATGAAGGCGGGACGAAAGAAGTCCTTCCGATTTCAAAATCAATAAGGAGAAAATATGTCTACTGAATCACAGACTTCCCAGGTTCGTTATTTCTATCGTCGCGAGGATCAGAAGAGGTTAGGTAAGGAGCGAATTATTACTGTAGCTTACAGGCACAATCAGGATACCGGAGAGACAAGCTATGGAGCCACAATTTTCCGCAAGGATTCTCCTAGCGATACTTTCTCTAAGAAGACTCATCGAGGAACCGCCAATTCTCGCCTGGATAAGCGCCCAGTAATAATCACTATTGACGGAGCAGCAACCTTGGATGAGGTTGAAGATGAGATTCGCAGCGCAATTAGAACGTACGGAGTTTCTGGCTCCAGAAACGATTGATAAATAACTACCACCTAGCTTAAGTTAATCCTAGTATTAAGAGCTAGGTGGTAGTTTTCATCTTCAAGATCTTTTTTCTAAGACCTCGGACCTTCTTCTTCACAGGGGTTAGTCGGCAAAAAATTCCGGATGGCGATGGTTTTGTCGGGTATCTAGAAATACGGAAAGGTGCAAGGCGATTTCAAACGAGATTCGCAATCAGGTTCAAGTTTACTTAGAGTTTCCTACGGAGGGGTGGTAATAAATTATGAAGGGTGTACTACAAGCGCAGAGTAATTAACAAGGCAAAAAATATTGCCTTAAGTAATAATCATAATTTTCATTTAGCTGCCATACTATATCGCGGCAAAAGATTAATTAAGGTTGGAACCAATGCTCGTAAGACGCATCCAAGATTTGTTAGAGTATTTGAGAACGGCATATGTGACAGCCATCTTCATGCGGAAATGAGTGTCCTAAGATTTGCAAAACCTGGAGACGTTATTATTGTTTTACGGTGGAAGAAGTCTGGAGTGTTAAGCATGTCTAAGCCGTGCATTCACTGCCAAGGCTTTTTAAAGTCTGCCGGAATTAAAGAAGTCCACTATACTGATTGCAATGGAGAGTTTAAATTATGGACCCCGTAATGAAATTTCAAAGACTTAATCTTATAAGGCGTGAGCACTTCATAAAAGATCCAGTTACTGGATCTTTAACCTTATCCAAGTTGTGCCAGAAAGCCACGTTTGATGATAAATTCGAGATCTGTATCGACAGAACTAATTTATGCAAGTGCTCTTCGCCGAAATTGCTAGTCAAGCATTGGAGCGCAGGACATCCAAATGTAAAGCATAAATATATAAGGGCCTCTTATTCCATGGGAGATCCTGTCTTCTGCATTGAGGTATCCAAGGCTGGCGAAAAAGATATTATTCTTGATTCGGATTTGGATATTGCGTGGGCCAGAAGAGCGACATGGTATTAAAATGACTTCTCCGGTTGTTTGCGAGCATAATACTTGTATCACAAGCCAGATTTATGACCTTATAGAGCAGCATTTAATTAAATTTAAATATGGCGAGGTTGATGAATTTATTTCAAATATTGATGTTTCTAAAATAAATGAGGAAGAGTTTGTTGCTATCCTGATTTCAACATTTTATTGCGCCGAACATCTTCCGAGCAGAGTAAAATTTATCAATTCTTTCTCTGATTCAACAAAGATGGATCCAGTAATGTTGGATAAGATTCTCGATGGGTTAATATAGGAGAAGGTAATGGGACTTTGGAGCGCAACGTGTTGTATTAGTGGCTTAACAATTCAATGGGAAGATATTCAAACCGGCGTCGTTATGTTAAGCAAAAATTATGATAACCCTGGTGGTGCCTGTTATATTGATGATTTCTGGAATGTAGTTTCTCCTCCTATGTGGGGTGAATACGGCGGCTATGGAAACGTAGAGCTTGATGAAACAAGCGTATCTTACAGAATCACAGACGGTTATTTGAAAGATAACGTAGCTAAATATAAAAATGTAAAAAATACAATGTTAAAAATTCACGACGAAAAAGTCACGTACATTAAAGACGGTTTGTCCGGATTTAATAATAGGAAAAGTATTTTAGGATATACTTTTGTACGGAAAGATGTTTGGGACGCTTTAGCATCAAACAAGTTATATCAATTTCCAGAATCCGAAGTTTGCGGAAAGAGAATCACCAAAGTTATAAGTATGGCAATCAAGAATTCGTGCAATGTTGGTGCGGCTGATTGCAAAGATTTTTCGAGACTAGAGTACTCATTATTATCAGGACTAGGCTTCGGAAATTGTGTGCCGCTGTCTTTATCTTCCGCAATTAAAAATTTAAAAGATTTTAATTTCTCGAATACTGATATCAAAGAGCTGGTCCAGATTGTATTAGACAACTCTTCGGTCACGCAAGCAATGTCAGATTTGAGAATCCCGTGGGTTCCACAAACAGGATTAGGAAGCCAGTCTAATAATCATAAATCTAGAGCTGGCTTCTACGAGCAAATGATGAATATCGCGAAGAGTATCCCAGATGACTACTGAAAATTCTAATGATGTGGAATACACAGTATTATTCAGAAGGACTCTGGAAGAGGAGGGAGAGTTTGAAGTATGCAAAAAGCATCTTTTTACTGTTGAAAGTAGGGTTTGTATAGCTAATGTTTATCCCGAACGTCAAAGCGTAGTTATCGGCAGGTATTCAGTTCTTCCTTATTATCAAGAATTGGAAAATGACGTATCTCTTTCGGTAAATGCTAGGCTAATAAATTCGCACAATGAGCACAAATTCATTGCAGATGCTATGTCATGGGGTTCGGAAGGCGGCATACTATCGGGCCTTACTCCTAAAACTTGGAGTGGTGAGTATTATAATCTTCCCGAGGGCTCTTACATTATCAAGGGAAAAACCAATAGCCGAAAGAATAAATGGTCAACTCATATGTTTGCGGAAGCCAAAAGTGATATCGGTAAGGTCGTCAACCGATTGATGGATGATGCATTTATTGCCGATCAGGGATATGTAATTAGAGAATACGTCCCATTAAAAAAACTCGGAGAACCAGGCATCGGAGGAATTCCGGTTACGAATGAGTGGAGAACCTTTTGGATAGATACATTTGATGGCCCCGTCATGCTTGCTAAAGGATTCTATTGGGCTTCTCACCCAGAAGTCCGTAGTCTTGCTCATATTCCTGATGAAATTGTTTCTACCCTAGCTGCAAAAGCCGCAAAGCGTATCGCAAGATATGCAACATTTTTTGTTTTAGATCTGGCAGAAACCGAATCTGGAGATTGGATTGTTATAGAGGTTAATGACGCTCAAATGTCGGGCTTATCTTGTGTAGACCCGGAGGAATTATATAAAAATATGGCCAAGTATTCAACCAAAGTGAGGCTGAAGTGATTCCGGAAAATCTAGTTATGAGTAACTCAACGTGGAGGGAGCCGGCATCAATCGCATTATTTTGTGCTTCTATTTTTTTATTCCTCCTCGGCAATAAAGACTTCGCTTCACTTATGGCAATGCTTTATTTATTTTTTATTGATAAAATAAATTATCGTGCTATATATCTATGAGCAATATCAGCTTCGACTAAAATACTCTGGAGATTTTTAGATTTAAAATGAATATATTTGCAGTAGACAAAGACCCGAAGAAAGCTGCTATAATGCTTTGTGATCAGCATGTATCTAAAATGATATTAGAGAGCGCGCAAATGCTTTCTTTTGTTGCTGATCGCTATAGCCACCCAGCTATTTATAAGGCCACCGGATCTCACAAGAAACATCCGGCAACAATTTGGGCCGGGAATAGAAGAGCTAATTGGCAATGGCTGATTGATCATGCTCTAGCAATGGAGCAAGAGAAGATATTTAGAACCGGCAAAGGTCATAAATCAGCAGATGTAATTAGGCATTATTTAGATGAAAATTATGGGCCACCGGAAGATGGCCTTGGTAAAGAAATTTTCGCATTATGCATGCCCAATCAATATAAGGTGGCTGGAGCAGTAACATCATATAAGGACTTTTATCTTAACGAAAAGCAATTTTTTAAAGATGGAAGTAGGCCAAGGTGGACCAAAAGAGAACCTCCCGAGTGGTGGCACTTTAAATAAAGTAGCAAGGAGTATTATTAAGATTACTAAAAATTATCAGAATAAGGACTGCTATAGCAGATGAATAGAATTTTGCCATATAAATATCGAGTTATATAATTATGAGCCCGCAGCGGCCGAATACTACATATTTCCGCGTAACTAGCGGCGATTAGAGTATATATAACTAGTTACATAAAATTGTCTTAGGACCAAGTAGGAGAGTTAAATGGAAAATCAAGATATCGCGGCAATGATTATGAACCAAGCCACGCTGGGAGATCCAATTAGATATGCCAATATCTTAAAGGCTTCTAAGTCTAGAGATATTGATGAGCTAAGAAAGGCGCTTCCTAAGATGAGGGAAACGCTAGAGAGCATGAGCCAAATATCAAAGATTGCCTCATCATTTAGAAAGCAAATCTCTGGAGACGGTTACGCTAGACGTAAGAATGTTCAATCCAAGCTTCTCGGAAGCCTAGACCAGCAAAAAGATATTTTTCAATCATATGACGTAGATTTGTCTCTAATAATGGCAACGTATTATGAGCAAATGACATCCATTTATACCAGCATCTTTTCTGGCGTTGAAATGATTTGTAATGCCAGAATGGTAACTCTGGATGAGACAATTGGAAGTTTGGCAGAGCAACTTGAAAATTCAGTAGATGAGCTAGGCGGAGATAGAACCAAAGCTATCTTGGATAAGGTCAGATCCGCTAATTCTGATGCCCTTCATAGTCTGGCGGTTGAGCAAAGAGTAAACCAGGGGGCGCAAACATCTTTCGCCCAAGGACTTATTATCTTGGAAAGAGTTCCTAAGAGCTACACTGATTTTCTAATCACTATGAGTTATATGTTTGAAGCTTACTACCAGAAGCTTCGTAATCGTCATAGTAGCGGAATGGCAATTGTTGATTACTTGTCGGTCCCTAATGTGAGCCTTACTGACGCAGCAATTTTGGTTTGGGATAATATTGATAGGTCCGGGGAGATTGAAGAGGGAAATGGCGCAGACGAAATCAGCGCATTTACCCTGAGTAGAGCTAGCGCCATGATCACCAGCGCTAGAAATGAAACAGTATGGGCATGGATTACAGATCCCAGAGGAGTTCTTGAAAAGATTGGTAACTCTTCCGCTTCTATGGCTATTGATATTCAAAAGTTTGTAATAAGACTTAAGACCAACCTGAACGAGCCAACATGGAGAGTGTCGCAGAACGATATCGAAAAGTCCCTTGAGGACTTCAATGAGATGTTGGACA
>Ga0222708_1000217_pt1 | contig 15930 bp, 17 predicted proteins | sample AntAcemetage1576_FD_179806 | JGI IMG/M metagenome (GOLD analysis project Ga0222708, IMG submission 179806) | Saline water microbial communities from Ace Lake, Antarctica - #1576 | ecosystem: Environmental > Aquatic > Non-marine Saline and Alkaline > Saline | place: Antarctica: Ace Lake... | reverse complement strand
TATAATGTTTGTTGATGAAACAAGTAGGAGACTAACTTTGGGATACGATAAACCTGACGCACCAGTTATATCTTGGAAAGGGTTATCGTCTAGAATATTAACAATAGGTAACAACAGATTTAACAAACAACCTTCTACTTACACGTGGAACGGAAGTGGTTATGATTCTGTATTTGGTTTAGCTGCTATTCAAGCATTAACAAAAATAGATGGTGTAACATCTTTTAATTTTGAACAGGGAAGTGTGATAGTTTAAAACTTCAACTTCTTAACTTCCTCAGAAATCACCTCGCTTTTTGCTGACGTATAATGTGCCGTCATGCTGACCGTAGAGTGACCAAGTATCTGCTTGCGTATTTCATTGCTCACGCCTGCCTCGTACAGCAATTGATTGTAAGTGTACCTTGCCACATGAGTACTTAGTTTCTTGTCTATCCCACACAGGTCTGCAATGACTTTTAAGTAAGTATTCATCTTTGCATTACTCTTCACAGGCAGGATTGAATCTGGGTGATGTGCCCTACGGTGTTGGTCTGTTCTATACTTCTCTATAATTTCTATTGCTTGCTCATTAACTGGAATCACAAAGTCCTGAGCAGACTTTTGCCTCTTCTTGGCAACATACACATTTTCTTTTGAATCTTTTTGCAAGTCCTCCCATTTCAGATTCTTCACATCTACATATGCTAAACCCGTGAAGCATTGAAACAAGAATATATCTGCAATTCTCCTTAAACTCTGATTTTGAAAGTCAGTATCCCTTATCTTATGTATCTCATCAAGTATTAGTACGTCTTTTCTTATAATATCCTTTTGATTAACAGTAATATTGCCAATATTAGGTATCCTGCTCATCCAACCCAAGCTGTGGGCTATCTTCACGGCACGTATATAATAGCTGAACATCTTTTTAATGTATGTACTCTTCCATCCTCTTGTCTCGCTTGCCCAACTTTCAAACTTCATAGAAAGATCGTGATGCTTCTCCATATCTCTTACAAGCATATTCTCAGAAGCATAAGTCCTCTTTGAAAAAGAAGAGAATGCCTCTTTAAATCTTTTCACCTTGATTACCACCTCATTTTTTCCTTCTGATTGTGCTTTATTTAGCATCAAGTCAAGCACCTCATTGATAGTCTTATGCTTATCAGTGCCAAGCATTTCGCCTTTGACTTGCTTTGCAGTAATATTCTCATACATGTCAGCAAGTCTATTATAAGCCATTCTTATTTTTCGCTCAAGCTGATATAGAGTATCATTATACTCTTTCACTAATATTTTATCCTTAGAGCTGACTTTACTATTGGGTATAACTTTTTTAGCATCAACATTCCACCAATCACTAGGGATTTTTACACCTGTGCTTATATCTACCTTCGTTTTGTTGATTGTTACCCTGCAATAGATAGGGCTACCCTTTTTACTAGCCTCTGCATTTTTGATTAAAAACAACATTTTAAGCATAAAAACTGTATATTTGTATAGTATGAAAGTGGTATGTATTTTTTTTATGATAGGAAACATACCACTTAACGCACTAGAATATTAATAAAAGGTTTAAAAATATTTTTTAGCTATTTGCTAAAAGTGCTTAAAAATACTAATTAAATGGCAAAAAAATAAACCCTTTAAAAATTAATTTAAAGGGTTTAAAATAATTGCAGAGGTGGAGGGATTCGAACCATTAAACTCATAATATTGATAATTAGCAACTTAAATAATTTAAAATAAATAAACATACCACTTTACATACCATTTTAAAAATGATATTAAAATCAAGAATCAAAAAATTAGACCAAGTTAATTGGTCTAAAATGAAATTTATCCAAGATGATACCTTTAAAATATCGTCTGATGAAGAGTACGAGAAAGTAGCAAGAAGTATTTTAAATAATGATTGGGTCGCACCATTTTATGTTTGGGAAGATGAAGATGGAACGGTCTGGTGCCTGGATGGTAAAAGAAGAGAAACTGTCCTTAGTAAAATTAAAGAAGAAGGTGGCGTAAAAGTAGATGGCGAATTCAAATCCTTTGAAGTGCCTGATGAATTACCTGCTTTGTATATTGATGCACCAGACAAGAAGTCAGCGTCTAAGTTGGTTCTTCAGTATTCCTCCCAATTCGGTACAATTACAAGAGAAGGCTTATTCAATTTTTTACAGGCTTATGATTTAGATTTTAATGATATAAGACTTGAAATTAGTTTGCCAGAGTTTTCAATGCCTCGTTTTGAACAGCAGTTTGATTTATATGGACTCGGTAATGATGGAGATGACAATACTTATGTAGATGATGCCGTATTGTTAGATGATGATATCGCTCCTATTGTGAAGCTTGGCGATTTCTTTCAACTGGGTGAACATAGAATCTTGTGTGGCTCTTGCTTAGAAGATGAAGTGATAGCAACTTTGATGCAGGGAGAAAAAGCAAGAATCCTTTGTACTGACCCACCTTATAATATCCCTTACAAATCTTATGGTGGCAAGGGTAAAACCCAACATACAGATTTTAAGATGGCAACAGGGGAAATGTCAGACGAGGACTTTGTGGCTTTCATTGCACATGTAATGCGTATGGCTTGTGAGAACTCCGTAGATGGGGCAATACATGGCTTATTTATGGATTTTCGCCACTCTTGGCATATGGGAGAAGCAGCACGACAAGTCTATGGCTCACCAGAGCCAAAGCAGATATGTGTCTGGGCAAAGAAAACTTTTGCCAACGGTGCTTTCTATCGCTCACAACACGAGTTCTGTTACTTTTATAAGCACGGTAAGGCAAAGCACTTATCACACTTAGAACTAGTAGATAGAATACGAACAAACGTTTGGTCTTATGATGGCATAAATTCATTCAATAGTCCAGATAGAGAGTTAAGTGGCATAGGTGCATTGTCAGATCATCCAACACCAAAGAATAGTGAAATGGTTGCTGACTGGATACTTGACCTGACCAATCAAGGCGATATCGTACTTGAACCATTTTCGGGGTCTGGAACTACTTTGATTGCAGGCGAGAGAACAAAAAGGAAGGTATATGCTACTGAACTAGAGCCAAGATATGTGCAATCTACCATCATAAGATATATCAATCATTGTAACAAAGTAGGGCAATTACCACAAATCAATCATTTAAATGGTGAATTGACTCTTGCTGACTTTCAACAACTTATAAACTAAAACAAAAAATGGCTACAAAGAAAGAAGGGGTCGGTAGACCACTAGGCTCAACAGCAGTTACTCGAAAACGCCCAAGCGATGAAGTGTTGATTAAACTAATCACTGCAAAACACGGCAATAAATCAGAGATAGCAAGGGCTATTGGTGTTGCAAGAGGAACCGTACAGGGATGGATTAGAAAAAATAAAAAATTAGCGAAAGCTGTGGAGGATATAAAAGAGTCTATGATAGACTTCACCGAATCACAGATGATGCTTCTTATACAAGGTATCCCAAAATATAAAATGGATGAGAAAGGGGAGAGAAAAATAGTAGGATGGGTTGAAAAACCAGACCCATCACTTATTAAATACCATCTCGGAACGCTCGCCAAAGATAGAGGGTATGTAACCAAGGAAGAAAAAGAGGTTAAGATGGAGGGTACTATCATTATTGATTTTTCTGAGGATTAGTGTAAGTGCATGAAAATTCATATAAAAAAACCTAACTTAACAGAATATCAAAAGGCAATTGTCTATTCTCCTTTTAGATTCACGATTACACTTGCATCCACCAAGTCAGGGAAGACGTTCTCCCATATTTGGTGGCTTTTTGAAGAAGCACATCAAAGTCATTATCCCAAAGGAGCGAACTTCTGGTGGGTCGCTCCTGTATATAATCAGGCAAAAATCGCATTTGATAGGATGCGAATGAAAGTTGCCAAATACGGAAGTCTATACAAAGTCAATCTATCAGAACTCTCTATTCAAACGCCTATTGGTTCAATTATCAGATTTAAAACAGCAGAAAAACCAGACAACTTATATGGTGAAGATGTCTATGGGTGTGTTTTTGATGAGTTTACTCGTGCCAAGATAGACGCTTGGTTTGCGATTCGCACTACCCTTACTGCAACAAGGGGGAAATGTAAATTAATTGGTAACTTCAAAGGACTTGCCAACTGGGGATACAAAATGGTCAAGCAAACTCTTAAGGATATTGAACTTGGAAAAAAAACGGAGTTTGAATTTCATAAGATTACTGCTTGGGATGCTGTGAATGCTGGAGTACTTGACAGAGAAGAAGTAGAAGAAGCACAAAAGCAACTCCCTCCTGCTATGTTTGCTGAGTTGTATCTTGCAGAAGCTGTGGATAGTCCAGACCAATTAATCACCAACAAAGCTGTTGAAAATTTCTTTACCAATGATTTTGTAAAGAAAACAGGTGTAAAATATATTACAGCAGATATTGCTTTCTATGGCTCTGATAAGTTTGTGGTCGGGGTATGGGATGGTTTGGTTTTAATTGATATGCTAGTGATGGATAAATCGTCCTCAATTGAGGTAGAGCAGTCTATCCTTGACCTACGCATCAAACATCAAGTTCCCTTTTCAAATATTATATACGATGCCGATGGACTTGGTAGCTTTCTAAAAGGAAGGCTTAATAATGCCATCCCGTTTATAAACAACTCCACTCCACTTCCTGTCGCTGATAGGGAACGCAAAGAAGAATATGCCAATCTAAAAAGCCAGTGCTACTTTTTACTTTCAAGAAAAATGAATGCCAATGAGATGTATTGTGAGGTAAAGCTAAAAGAAGAGCAAGAAGAAGAAATGGTGCAAGAATTACAAGCAGTAAGAAACAACGCTCTTGGCAGGGATACCAAGCTTGCAGTAATTCCAAAAGATAAAGTTAAAGAATTGATTGGTCGCTCCCCTGACTTCTCAGATATGCTAATGATGCGAATGTATGCAGAGATAGCACCACCTGTGGCATATCCTACTTGGTAATATTCCCATTTAAACTAAAAAACCCTCACCGATAGTCCTTATTTGACTATTAGTGAGGGTTTTTATCCTGCTTTCAACTGGAAGTTGCATTTCTATAAGTCTTAGATGATGATGATTTTTTAGATACCATTAAGTCACAATCCTGCTTTAACTGGAAATTGCCTATATTGGTCATTTGTACGTTTTTTTAAGGACACAAGGTAAACATTTATAAATTTTCTACCCCAGTTACCTTTCCTAAAAAGTATCCTCCTTTGACTATTTAGAATATATCTGGTAAACTCTCTTTAATTTTCCTTGTAGTGAAATGATGTAGTGTCTTGAAATCTATGCGAGGGTTCTTATGCTCACTCACGAAACTATAAGACTCCTCTTTAATTAAATCATAATACACTTCATTGAGTAGCACAGGGATAAGTTTACTGCTCCATCCATTTTCCCTTAGCTCTATTTTTGCCTTCACTTTTTCACAGAGTGCCACGGTTACATATTTGCCTACAATCTCATCTTCTATCATCTTAGTAGCCTCGGTTTGTCGCACTCCCATAATCTTGGCGTGAGCTTCTTTAAATTCAGAGGTAACTATCTTAGCGTACGGCTTTCTTCCGTATTCATTAATGAAATCATAGTTCTTAAGCACGATGCCTTCCCCTGCTCCTTTTCCGTCTTCAACCAAGAACAGATTCTTAGCAAGGTGCTTGATGAATAGCTCATAAGACCCATTTTTAATGACAGCAATAGGTGGGATGTAATCAATCTTATACGCATCCAATTCTTCTTTATAGGTTTCGTAAGGTAGATAATTGATATCAACGGCTACATCAAACACATAAAACCGTCTCCAAGCATTTTCCCTGTAATTTTTAAGGGAGTGAGGAATAAGCCACTCGCCATAAAGCCTCTGTGTTGGGTTTGCTTCTAAATAAGCAATTATATGATACTGTCTCAATGCCCATTCAAGAAATCCTCCGTTATCTTGCTCAAGCGTGAGGGTTCTTCTTCTGCTTCCTGCCTGTAATTTTCCTTTGTCATTAAGCCATAGACTTGCATTAGAGCCGTCTATTTTTGGAAACACATATACAGTACCTATCTGAATACCATCTACTTCCTTAGTCCCAAATCTTTCTAAGTGTTGATATGCTATAAATTCCATACTAAAAGGGTAATATTCTGTTTTCTATTGACTTCTCTAAATTTATTTAACTAATTAATCTAATTCCGTTTTTTGCAATTTTATCTTGAAAGGAAGGTGTTTTGGTTCTGTTCTTAAATTGTGAAAGCCATTTTTCTAAGTAGGTTTTAATTTCAGCAGTAGTTCCGTAGACTAACATATCATTTGGCTTCTCTTTTGTAACTATACAATCACTTACCTCTCCTTTTGGGTGATTAAGTATTGCTTTGATATTGCTGTATTGATTTAATATGTGGTATAGCCGAAGCCATGTCATCTAGCCTAATCTTGTAGTAATCGCAGTATTCATAGAAAGTAACTTGCCGTCTGGTCTTAGTCTTCTCTTGCACCTTATCAGCTACTTCTTTGAGTAAGTACTGTGCTTTTCGCATACTTACTCCATACATACTTGATATATCTGATGTATTTATGAAAATCCTTAATAGGGTCATTTAAAATCCAAATATTTGTACGCAATTTACGCAATAAAAGCTATTAAAGCAAAAAACGAATATATATTTTTAAATAAGTTTAAATAATTGAATTATTCGTACATTAGCACAAAGATTTAAAATAAATACCATTAAGATATGCCTGTAAGAAAAGTTGGTTCTACTCCTGCTACTTGCCCTGCCTCGATTGGGGTAGGTAGTAATGCCTTTTGTAAGTTCAAGCTAGGAATGCCATCTAGGGTAGTCCTAAAAAAGAAAAATGGTGCAAATCCTTTTGCACTAGCTGCTAATGTCATTGATGAAACGGTTTGGGATGCTTTATTAGCACTTACTATTGACCCAGACAATGTGTACTATTCACCACAAATTTACAATGCAACGCTTACAGCAGGCACGGCTAATATCATTGAAAGTGAAGGCACAGGTACTAAGCGTGTAACACACTATACTGACAGCATGGTAGCAATGGACTGGGACGAGTTGGATACAGAAGCAGAGAATGAATTGATTGCCACCATCCGTGATAATGCCAGCAATTTGGAATTTATTTATGTAAATACCAAAGGGCAGATTGTTACAAGTCAAGATGTGGCAGGAAACCCTACTTGGATTCCAGTAAACATAGCCACAATTACAGCAAGAGGAAAAGAAGCTGGTCGTGGCTCTCTGGAGATGTTTAAAGGGGAGTTTCATATTTATGAGGAAAATGATGTGAACTGGAAAGCATACACTCCTGCGTTCAATATCCTTGCTAAAACCCAATCTTAATATGAAGTTTGAGGTAATAGCCATATCCCAAGCAGAAGGGTACAAGATAGGTGAAAAAATAGGTGAAAAAGATTTGCAATTTCAAGAAGCACAAGAGTACTTCAATCGAATTAAACTAAACCACAATAAGCCTAGTACTCGCATCCTAAGACCAGTAGGTGACTACGCATTAGATAATGCGTGGAGATTGGTAAAAGGTGGTAATCATAACCTCAATTCAATGGGAAAACTAGTTATGAAGGAAATCAAAGAGAAATCAGTATCCACCAACAAAAAATAAATGCTCATTAGTAAAATATTTCTATTTGTAATTATGGTATTAAGCCAACAAGATGTAGAGCAGTTAATTAAGAAGCCAAACAACGGCACTCTGCTAAGAGAGGCTGTGCAAGAGGAAAAGGTTTTGAAGGCTCTGTCCACAGGCGAATATGCCGATATGCTAATAGATGATTTTGCTAGTCTTCTTGTTGAAGAAAGAAGAGAAAAATTTAGGAGTACTTTTGGTTTTCATACCGCTCCCATCCTTGATAAAGTAAATACGCATTATAAAAGACTCTTTGACGCTCAAGGGCGCTTCATTGAATCTAAGTTTTCAAAACCAGAACAAAAACAGGACTTCCTAGCCTATTTAGATAAGTGCTTCTTGGCTGATAATGGGAAACTTAATGGCGTAGATGCAGAGCATTTTTTTAGGGAAGTTGGTCTTAATTCTATTTTGTATGAACCCAATACGGTTGTATATCTTGACCTGCCTACAAGTATTGATACAAAGTTAGAGCAGAGGACAACGCCTACAGTACAATTTGTATCTGTATCAAAAATATATGACATTGTAGCAACTGCAAAAGGGATTGAATACCTTATCATTTACAATGAAAAAAGGGTACCTGGAAGCAGACGCAAGAATAAGCAGTACTTTGTCATTGATGACCAGAAATATATGCTTTTTGAAAAAGAAGAAGGAGGTTTAAATTTAGTATCAGAGGCGAATCACAATTTTGAATCCTGTCCTGCAATGCACATCGCAACGCAAAACAGGTATAAAAGCAATTATAGCATCAAGCAATCACCAATATGGCAATCCATAGACGACCTTAAGGCTTGGTTACTGCTCAAAAACTTCGCAAAGGTCTATGCTTGGGAATCAGGAGTTCCTGCCAAATTTGAACCACAAAGAATTTGCACTGAGAATCATTCCTCTGGAGTCGGTTGTACCAATGGGGTTTTTATACTGTCAGAGGGCAGGACAACCCCTTGCCATACTTGTGCAAGGAAGTCAAGAGAAAAGATAGCTTGGGGTAAAAATATTGAAATCCCGATGGACTTCTTGTCTAAAAACGGTGCTGACCTGTTCTTTAAGACCTTTCAATATGCTGACTTCTCCACTGATGTCATGAAATTTCATGAGGAAGACCTGAGTAAAAAAAGAGGACAGATAGAAGAAGACCTGATTGGCGAAAAAGCAAGCCAAGTCAAAAATGCCAGAAATGAAACAGATGTCAAGTCAGATACTGAAGACATGAAACGCATTTTGTCAGATGCTTCTGAAACCATAGAATCAAAATGGACTTGGATATCTGAAAGAATCGCAAAAGCAAGAGATTATGATAGCTTTATTAGCTATACTGTTTTTCTTGGCAGAGGATATTTACTACAAAACAAAACGCAACATCAACAAGAGTACAATACATTGGTACAATCTGGTGCTGATGATTTTGTACTAAATAAAAAACTAGAAGAACTGATACAATCCGATTATGGATACGATACAAAGTTTTTAGAACTTTTTGAAATGCTATCAGCAATCATTCCTTTTAGGCATTTACCACTTGAAAAGGTCTATCAACAGCAATCAGTTTTGTCACTTAACGAACATACAAAAAGAGATTTTTATTTACGGATCTATGCATCCAATTGGATACAAGAATTTTTGGTCTTAAATGATGTCCAAGTTTGGGGAAAAGAAACATCAACACAAGAAAAATTTGATGCACTTCGAAGCTATTTCTCAGAACGCATAGATGGTATAATTTCAAAAGACATAAACATAATATAAAATGGATGAATCAAAGAAAAACACTAGCACAACTACTGCTTCAAAATCTACAAAATCACCTAACTCTGTGAAGTTGATTGACCCAAAGAAAAAAATACTTGTTGCCAACGAACGCAATGAGGCAGTTGAAACACTTGCATCGGATTATAAGGTAGAGGAAGGCTCAGAAGGCTTTGTTCATATCTCTACTGTTCAATACCAAGAAACCCAGAAAAGGGGTGCAAGGAGAGAACCTGTTAAAAAAATTAGTGTTGCCACATTTACCAATAACTCTACTGTATTAGGCTTGTGCCAAACAGTAGAGGGGGGTGGGGTCGCTTTTAGGTTATCCGATGATACTCACGAAGCAGGGCTACAAGCATATAATATTTTGATGGCTTGCACGGAATATACCAAAGATGAGGAAGGCAATGCCGTGTTCACCAAAGAGGCAAGAGAACTCGTGGCAAAAAGATTCAATCTTTTTGTGGATGCTGAAATCACTCGCAAATGCCAAGAATTAAGAGTGCTTAATTGGGGCAGTGTAAAGGCTTATGTTCAAGACATTCTCCACTTCCCTAACTTCTCTGGAAAATTAGAGATTGATAAATGGTGTGTGCCAAAATCGGAATCGGCGATTAGAGAGAATTTTGATTTGCCAGAATAAACAAAAATAAATGCAGTACCTACTATCAAATAAATATTGGGCTTTAGAAGAAGGGTTTTTTGACAAGTTTGCTTCACTTATGTTTAAGTGGGTAAGTGAAGGCAATCAACCAGAAACTTTTCCATTCATCAACAGGAGTCAAGCGAACCTTGCTATGCGAATGAAGGAGGGTTACGGACAAGAGGAGGACTACCTGCCCTACTCCTTGCAAGAGGAGGTTGCTATCATTCCGATAGAAGGTGTAATTACTCCAAAAGGAGACCTTTGCTCGAATGGTATCTATGATATTATTAATAGTATTCATCACGCCAACACTAACAACAAAGTAAGGGCAATTGTGATGGATACTGATAGTCAAGGTGGGTCTGTGTCAGGTGTTCAAGACTTGTATCGTGCTATCTTAAAATCAGAAAAACCAGTGGTTGCACTTGCAAGAAACAATATGCATAGTGCCTCCTATTGGGTGAATGCAGGGGCGACACATATTATGGCATCTACTCCAAACACCTCCTTTGTAGGTTCTATTGGTGTGTACCTAACACACTACGATTACAGCAAGCAGGACGAGAAGGATGGATTGACAGTAACTTATATCACAAGTGAGAAAGCCATTCATAAAACGCTTGGAAATCCTCACAAGCCATTATCTGATATGGCAATGATTGTTTTTCAAGAGGAGGTTAATCGCCTCCACGAGACCTTCATTAAGGATGTTGAGTTCAAAAGAAAGAAGTCAAGAAAACAAGGGAGTGATAATTATACAGGAAGCAGTTGGGATGGTGAGCAGGCTTTAGAACGTGGGCTGATAGACAGCATCGCAGAAGATGGTCTAAACTCTGCTATTCAAAAGGCTCTGGAATTATCTCCTAGTAAATATTTTTTTAAACCAATTATATAACCGTAATTAATTATGCCTACTAAGACAGAAATTAACAAGTTAGCCGATTTAGTTACGGCTGTAAAAAACGCAAAAGAAGGAGACAATGCATCCATCGAGTTTGATGTGCAAGCTATTTCTCAAGAGGGTTCTCAACTCATTGAGAAAGTTCAATCTCTTGAAACTGAAAACGCTTCTTTAAAAGACGTTTCCAGTAAAGTAGAAACACTAGAAGCTAGTAACGCTACGCTACAATCTGAGAATACTAAATTAGCTGAGCAAGTAACTGCCCTAGATACTGCCTACAAAAAAGCCAAAGAACTAGGTGGAAATGCAGACGAAAGTCAAGCTATTATTGCTCAACTACAAGCACAGCTTAATGAGGAGAAAGCAAGAGTAGCAGTCCTAGCCGTTGATAATCAACTTGAAAAAGGGATTGCAGGGCTTGTATTTGATGTCAATGACTCGGCTCGCAACAATCGTCTAGCTGACCTTTGCAAGTCTGATTGGATGGCTCAGTTCAAGACAGAAAACCGTGAAGGAAATCTAGTCGTGATTGATAAGAAAACCCAATCTGATGTCCAAGGAAGCATTTCAGAACACATTCGTGCCTTTGCAAAAGAAAACGGATATACGGTCAAAGTACCCACAGGATTGAATATCGCATCCGAAGTAAGGGAGAATGAAAGTGCAGTGGCTGACATCTCTTACGAAGATGCCAACAGCGATAACCCAAAACGCAAAAAAGCGTATCAAGCCAAGCTTGACCAAGTCAATGCCGAGTTTCAGAAGAATGGCGGTTTGTTTAACAGTAATGCACACAGAAAAATTCTTGTTGAAAAGGGCTTAAAAGCTCCTGCTCAGTAGTAGGATTTATTAATTTATCAATTTTTTTAAAAAAAACCTAAAACAATAAAAAACTATGGCAGGAGATTATAGCCAAACCCAAATGCTCAATGTATTTGAACTGCTCGGCAGAGATACAATGAGCGAAGAGTTCTCAGAGTTTCAGAACGAAGAGAAAGGAAATTTAGAAACCCTAAGATTGCTGTCTGACAACAGTCCTTTGTGCTACCCTAATCAGGCAATGAGGTCAGCATTTAATAAAAAAACCTCCCCATCCCAAACGGTGTATGTGGATGTGAGCCAAACTGTTGCGGCAGGCACAGGTACACAAAGCGTAAGAATTGGGTCGGGTGGTGCATCCCGTGAAGAAGTTGCCATTGTAGGGCAGACACCTATTCAAGAAGGGTTTAGCATCTCTCGTGTAAACGAAAGTATGTCTCGCTTCAATGTATATAGCCCAGAGGAAAGAGTACGCCTATCGATGGCTTTCAACTTGGGACACGCAATGCAAAACGTAATGGTGCGTGCCGAGAAGCAAGCACAAGCTTGGCTTGATACTATCAAGTGGACAGGTGGAGGTATTGGTAATATCTTCGCTGTGGCAGGTGATTATAAGTCTATTCCTGCTGCACAAGATGATGAAGTTTTCTGGAAAATCACTACCGAAGCTAGACAAAACAAGTTTAGCAAATCTGGTATCAATGTATTAGGCTCAGATTACTTGCCTTATATGCTTGGAACTACAAAAGGCTACGGTGAAGCCAACCAAAAGAACTTACAAGCTAGTCTTGACCAAATCACTCCGTATGTAGCGTCTGAGCTATCAGTGCCAACCCCTGCTACTGACCAAGCATTGATTTATGCGATTGCTAAGGGTGGTGTAGGTATGATTAGTCACGCACATAAATACACAGAAAATGAGTTTAGCAATGGTCAAGATACTTGGATGACTTCGGCTATCTCTGATATGCCAATGTTTGAGGGTATCAATGCTGACCTTGTTGAGTTGCAAGTGAAAGGTTACAATGGTTGGGTGGATAACTTCGCTACTTATGCCAATGATGCAAGTCGCATCGATATTGTGCAGGCGATTAGCTTAGTAGCCACATTCCACTTTTTTAGTGCGTATTCGCCAACGGCTCGCACTCCTGTGGTGGGGTACATCAAGTTGAAATAATAAACTTAACTAGCAGTTATTAATGCTTAATTACGAGAGTATATATACTTCATTTGAAAGGATTGTGGGTCTTAGGCAAACTAAAGACCCACACACTCCCCTAATTGACCAAAGTCTGGTCACAAGTGAGAGTGGTTTATTTGCCAATGACTTGGCGATGAACTGGATAACAAATAAGAATATAAACCTCTGCATTGATGACTATGCTAGTTTTGAATATCCTATTTGGGCTGTTGATAGTGAATTTTTGAAAAATGAGCGGGTCGTTTATGACCAAAAAGTATATTTGGCTTTACAAAATAGTATAGGAGTACAACCAGACACGGACATTGCCCAATGGCGAGTCCTGTATGATATTCCTACGCTATCCACTTGGTTAAGTGAAATGAAAATGGCAACGATTAAGGAATTGGTCAATGCCACACTAGAAAAAAACCAAGAAATGAATCAAAGCCAAGTACTCTCACCAGACAGTATTGGGGTGGCAGTAGAAGGTAATATCCCTTTTAGAAGTGCTGATGATCAGAACAGGTTTTATGGCTATACTCTAAGACCTTGCAATCGCAATGATGCTCAGTTGCAGGTTAGAAAAATAGGCATAAAAGTAGCCGAAGCACAAACTATTACTTTCTACGTGTTCCACTATTCGCAATCAGAAGCCATTAAGACCTATACAGTTGAAATATTGCCCACAGATGCTGGCAAGTTTGTCTGGAAAGACATCCTAGACACAGAGGGCAATCCTTGTATATTGGACTACTTGCAAAATGATAAGAATGCAGGTGGGGATTTCGCTTTTGGTGTTTTTAGGGGTGCTATTGCAGGAGATGTTCAAGAAATGATATTGAATGAATTTTCAGAAACCTATAACCCAAAAAGAAACAGGCTAAAAGGCTTCTTTAATTTGGACTTTATCCAAGTCAAAGAGCCGTATTTGAATGGCACATCGCTTTTTGAGGTAAGCCAAATTGAATATGACAGGGAAAGTGCCTTGTTTAATTTAGACCTAGTTGCCTATGCTGACCAAAGCTATCAAATCATTGCAAGCAAAAGGCTCTGGGCAAGAGCAATACAGCTAGGAATGGCTGTCAAGATATTATCTGAGATGTTTCAAAGCAGTCAATTGAACAGGATAAGTTCTGAAGCACAAAAGGAAATCGGCTTCCTGCTACACGGGAATAAAGCAATGGAAATCTCTGGCTTAAAGCATAGATACTTTAATGCTTGTAAAAATCTTGTAAAGCAATATGAGCAGGCTAAAACAGAAGGCTTTGAAAATAATGTATTTCCTACATTTAATTTTTACTAATGACCAAGTTTGATGAAGAACTAAAAAGGCTTCAAAGCAGGTTTGTTTGGCTTTCAAACAATGTGTCTCCATTCCTAATGGATACCTTAATAGGCAGAGAAGCAGAAATAGAGGACTTGAATGCAGGTCAGTTAGAGCAGGGAAAAGACTCAACAGGGGATGATATAAAGCCTGACTATACACCTTTTACCAAGTCCATCAAACAGGCAAAGGGGCAACCGACTAACAGAGTAACCTTAAAAGACGAAGGAGATTTTTATAAAAGTATTGAGTACAAAGTACAGCAAAAAGGACTTGAGTATCAAGCCACAGACCCAAAGACTGACGCATTACAAGAAAAATATGGAGACGAGATTCTTGGGCTGGATGCACAGAGCATTACCGAAATTACCTTGATAATTTTAGATTCATTGCACAAAAAATTACAAACACTACTACTAAAATAAGACATGAACTTAATCACAGAGAATCAAAATACTAAAAGGAAAAACATCTTAATTAACCTTCTCTCTGAGCTAGGGTTCAAGTCAATTAAGGCATTTCAAAAAGCCCACGGACAAGAAACAATCTATAAACTAGATGATGACGGTCTTTTTGGATTAAAGTCTTATGCTGTTTTATATAGTAAGCTGCTCAATGTGCAAGAGTTCCCTCAGTTTGAAGGTAATTATTTTAAGCAATCCTTCACCAAAAGACAAATCGTCTGGCATCACTCAGCAGGTTGGGATAACAACCGAACGATGTTTAGCGGATGGATAAGCGATGGCATTAAACACGTAGCTACTGCTATCGGAATCCAAGATGATGGAAGTATATTACGAGGTTATGATGAGCAGTTTTGGGCGTATCATATTGGTTTAGGCAACGCCTTTCTTGAGCAAGGTTCAGTAGCAGTAGAGATTTGTAATTGGGGAGCATTAGAAGAAAGAGAAAACAAGCTCTACACTTGGGTTTGCGACTATGGCAAGCGTGGCAGAGCAGTTACTTTGCCTTACGAGAAAGCAATCGAGTTAAATTACAAGGGGTACAAGTATTACGAAATTTATACTGATGCCGAAATAAAATCACTAAAATATTGGACACTCCTTAATGCAATGAGGTTTGATATTCCTCTTGATTATTCACACAATGATATGTGGGCAGTATCTTCTAAGGCTATGAATGGAGTATCAGGCATATATACGCATAACAGTTATATATCTTGGAAAACAGACGTAAGCCCACAGCCGAAATTAATTGAAATGGCGAAAGCCTTGGTAAACTACACAAAAGGGAGGTAAAAGAGTGCAGGCATCAGATTACAGAATTATTTTACAGAACATCCCAAACACCATCTTCCAGATGTTTGACATGGACATGAAGATAACTGGGGTTATTGGGGAAAAGAAACTCGCAGAATCGGGATACTCTATTGATGATTTAGAAGGGAAAACCATAGACGAAGCATACAGTGATAGACCAGATATGCGGTACTTCTATAGACAACTATGGAGGCGTGCATTAGAGGGTTTTTCTAACACTGTAGTGATGCCTCATAAAGATAGACTTTCGCTAAATAATAAAGAAACTGTTTGGCATCAAACCATCATTCCTCTCTATAATGATGAGGGTGTGATAAGAGGAGGCTTAGCTATTAGCAAAGACATCACTGAAGAGGCTGACCAAATAGGCGAAATT
>Ga0222708_1000215_pt1 | contig 16022 bp, 17 predicted proteins | sample AntAcemetage1576_FD_179806 | JGI IMG/M metagenome (GOLD analysis project Ga0222708, IMG submission 179806) | Saline water microbial communities from Ace Lake, Antarctica - #1576 | ecosystem: Environmental > Aquatic > Non-marine Saline and Alkaline > Saline | place: Antarctica: Ace Lake... | reverse complement strand
TTCTCAGACACAAGGGTTGAGTCTTATCGTTACCCTAGATATCAATAAATGGAATGATTATGAAAACCCACAGCTTATTATTCATGATGTTATTATGGATTTCAAATATTAGGCTTAGGCAATAAAAAAGCAGCGAATAATTTTCATTACCGCTGCTCTGATATAAATAAACTTATAAAATTTATTTTTCTTTCAAGTTAATAGCAGATGCTTTGCCATTATGCTCTTGTAATTCAAATTCTAATTCTTGTCCTTCTTCCATAGCTTTGATATCAGCGTCTTTAACTGCTGTTATGTGGATGAATACATCTTTAGATCCGTCATTAGGAGCGATAAATCCGTAACCTTTGTTCCAGTTAAACCACTTCACCTTGCCTGTTTGTATAGTCATATTTACTTCTTATTCAATTCAAAAAAGGCAGTCTACACTAATTTACATTAAAGTGCAAAGTTATTATTCACTTATTGCGTTATATTAGTATAATATTTTTACAATTCACTTGTATGCATTCCTAAATCACCAGTTATTTCTGATGAGGTTTCAGTGTGGTAAAATTCATATTTAGCATATTGGTATGCTAAAGATGCATATTCTAAAGCAGGGTTTCTCTGAAAATGAGTCTCGTCACATTTTATTCCTCCAACTGAGAGAAAAGATTGAACAAGTCCATTTAAGTCTAGGTTGCTTTCTATAATATCATCCAGAGTATCATTTTCTTCTTCATCTACTTCAAAGAATTGTGGATTAATTCTGATATTAGTACAATATGGGCTCATTAAGCTTGATAATGTTCCTAAGTTATAACTAGCTATATCAAAATAAAAATCCTTTTCTAGAAGGGATGGGATTGTATCAAGAGTAATCATATTTGAATCTTTACCTGTAAAATAATTATAATTTTGTATTATTTTAGGCGTGCAACCATCTCCAGTTTCTGTGCAAACTTCTTTTATAGGTGAATTTTGTAGGTATTCGTAAAAACCTTCAGACTTTTCATAGTATATACTTGGATCATCAGATTCAAATTTAAATCCACCATTATGCCAAATAATAGGGTCAGTTTTAGCTGAATTGTTTTCTAAAAAATAATTTGCTACATTATCAAAAGTCATTGTTTCTTCTGAGCCTAACATTGCATTGGAAGCAATATTGAAATCTGTAGAAATGCTTAATTTTTTATCAGAGGATGTTGTCATTATTTTATTAAAGTAATCATTTGGATTAATGCTGTTAAATAGAGCGCCAGAATAACAGGAGATAGAGAGCAAGTCAGTTTTTCCTCCAACTAAGTCTAAGATATCATTAGATAATTCACTTAGGGTTAAAACTGATTCTGAATTGATTTGAATTACTCCATTATTGTCTTCATCTACTGCTCCATGTGCATTAACCACAACCAGAGTCTTTCCAAAGTCCTTTTTCTCAAAATTTTCTTGGGATGGATTCGCAATTTCCTCATAACTAAAACCATTTTCTCCATCGCCTATTCCAAGAATAGTATGATCATATCTACTGAAGAAATCTCTCACAGAAATATAATCTTCTATCTCATTTCCAGTTAGTATAATAACTGTATCATACTCACTATAGAGTTTTTTCTCTTTTTCCATGGTTTCACCTCAGTTTTTCTTATTAATTCCTATGGTTATTATAGCAAATAACAGGAAAAATGTAAAGAAAAATTAATAAAATATTAACAATTGTGTGAATAAAAAATTAGACTGATAAGTGTAATTTTACTTTAATAACCTTGCTATATCTTTAGTATAATAACTGATGATTATACTAGCTCCAGCTCTTTTGATTGCTGTATGTATTTCGATAATAGCTTGTTCTTCATTTAGTAGCCCTTTTTCAGCTGAAGCCTTTATCATAGCAAATTCACCACTGGTGTGGAATGCAGCTATTGGAGTTCCTAGAAAAGTTTGTTTTACTCTATATATTATATCTAGGTATGTATGAGCAGGTTTGACAATGAGTATGTCAGCTCCTTGTTCTATATCTAGACTTGCTTCTTTAATCGCTTCGTCAGAATTTGCAAAATCCATCTGATATGTTTTTCTATCTCCAAATTTTGGGGCACCTTCTGCTGCATCCCTAAATGGTCCATACATAGATGAATCATATTTTACAGCATAACTCATTATAAGTGTGTTTTTGAATCCACCTTCATCAAGTGCATTTCTGATGCTTAAGACCATACCATCCATCATTCCACTTGGCGCTATAATATCTGCTCCAGATTTAGCATAGCTTAGTGCTTGTTCTGCTAATAAAAGAAGAGTTTTGTCGTTATCCACTTCATATTTATCCAAGACTCCACAATGGCCATGATCTGTATATTCGCACAAGCATACGTCAGCCACAATATTGAGATCTGGAAGTATGCTTTTGATTTTTCTGATAGCTTGTTGGATTACACCGTCATCTGATAATGCATGTGAACCCGTTCCATCTTTATGGCCTGGAATGCCAAATAATATTATACTTCTTATTCCTAACTCAGCAATTTCTTCAATTTGCTTGTCTAACATATCAATACTTAATTGATTATGTCCTGGCATTGAAGAAATAGGTTTATTAATATTTTTTCCCTCTTTTATGAATAGAGGAAGAACAAAGTCATTGATATTAAGTTTGGTTTCCCTTGCGATATCTCTTATACTGCTTTTTGAGCGGAGCCTTCTAGGTCTTTGTAGTAGGTTCATATTTTTAAATATTATTATTCAATTATTATATCCAAAGTATATTATATAACAATATTTTAAAATAATTGTGTATAGGGGGGTTGAATTTGTGGTTTATTGATATTATATAGGAGCCAGTACTTATTTTGTTAAACCTTAAGAAAGAGTGAAGAGCATGAGTTTAAAACCATTACAAGATCGTGTCGCTGTAGAAGTATTAGAAGGCGAACAAAAAACACCAGGTGGAGTTATTATCCCAGATACAGCTAAGGAAAAACCTATTCAAGGGATTGTAGTTGCTGTTGGAGAAGGAATTAAAAATGAATCTGGCAATAGAGTATCCATTGATGTGAAAGTAGGAGACAGAATACTTTTTGGTAAATGGTCTGGAACAGAAGTAGAAGTTAATAATAAAAAACTACTTATTATGAAAGAGTCAGACATCATGGGTGTCATCGAAACAGTATAATATTTTTGTAAATTCAATAATGAGGTGAATATAATGTCGTCAAAACAAATAGATCATGGAGCTAAAGCTCGTGAATTAATGATGCAGGGTGTTAATATTCTTGCAGATACAGTTAAAGTAACTTTAGGGCCTAAAGGAAGAAATGTTACTTTAGAGAAAAGCTTTGGTGCTCCAAGAGTTACAAAGGATGGAGTAAGTGTAGCTAAAGAAATAGATTTATCAAACCCAGCACAGAATGTTGGTGCTCAACTGATTAAATCTGTTGCAAGCAAAACAAATGATGTTGCTGGTGATGGTACAACTACTGCTACTGTCCTTGCTCAGGCAATTGCTAGAGAAGGAGTTAAGTTTGTAGCTGCAGGAATGAACCCTATGGATCTTAAAAGAGGTGTAGATTTAGCAACAGAATTGGTTGTTGAAAGGATAAAAAGCTTGAGTAAAAAAATATCTTCAAAGCAAGAAATTGCTCAGGTAGCTACTATTTCTGCTAATGGTGATAAAGAGATTGGTGAAAAAATAGCTGAAGCTATGGAAGAAGTAGGGCATGAAGGTGTTATTACTGTAGAGGAAGCTAAAGGTTTAAAGTTTGAGATAGATGTTGTTAAAGGTATGAGGTTTGACCGTGGATATCTTTCTCCTTATTTTGTTACTAATAGTGATAAAATGGTATGTGAGTTAGATAACCCTTACATTTTAATCTTTGAAAAGAAATTATCAAGTTTACAACCAATGTTGCCTCTTCTTGAGTCAGTTGTTCAGTCAAGTCGTCCTTTGTTAATTATTGCAGAAGACGTGGAAGGTGAAGCTCTTGCTACACTAGTAGTGAATAAGCTACGTGGTGGTCTAAGAATCTGTGCTGTTAAAGCTCCTGGATTTGGTGATAGAAGAAAAGCAATGCTTGAAGACATCGCTATTTTGACAAATGGTCAAATCATCAGTGAAGACTTAGGTATGAAGCTAGAAAATGTAACTTTAGATATGTTGGGTTCTGCAAAGAAAATTTCTGTTGATAAAGAAGATACTACAATTGTCGAAGGTAGTGGAGAGAAGGATGCAGTAGATTCTCGTTGCAACCAAATTCGTAAACAAATCGAAGAAGCAACTTCTGATTATGATAAGGAAAAACTACAAGAAAGACTTGCTAAATTAGCTAGTGGAGTTGCTGTCTTGAAAGTTGGTGGTGCTACGGAAGTGGAAGTAAAAGAGCGTAAAGATAGAGTTGAAGATGCTCTTAACGCAACTAGAGCTGCTGTGGAAGAAGGTATTGTTCCTGGTGGTGGAGTTGCATTATTCCATGCACAGAGTGCTCTTAGCGATATCAAAGTTGAGAATCGTGACCAAAGTGCTGGTATTGATATAGTGAGAAATGCTATACAAGCTCCATTACGTCAGATAGCTCAAAATGCTGGGATTGATGGTGCCATAGTTGTGGCAAACTTGCTTGGCAAAAAAGATACCGATTATGGTTTTGATGCTCAGAAAATGGAATATGTAAATATGATAGAAGCTGGTATTATTGATCCAACTAAAGTAGTTCGTACTGCATTACAAGATGCATCATCTGTTTCAGGGCTTATCCTAACAACAGAAGCTATTGTAACTACTAAGCCTGAAGAAAAATCATCTGAATCTGCAATGTCAGCAGGAATGGGTGGAGGAATGGGCCCAATGGGTGGAATGGGAGGATTCTAATTCACTACTATAATTATACTAAAAAGGGGACTTTTAAAGTCCCCTTTTTTATGTCACCTAAGATCTATGTATAATCAAATATAATATATCCCCACTAATCTTAAAAGTTTAATGAATTATTAATGTAGAATAGCCCTGTTAGGTTTTGGTTAGTTTATATTTTATAAAATCTTATATGAAAAAAAGATATTAGATTTGATTATGGAACAGCATCAAGAAATATGCTACCAGCATGAGGTTGCTCCAGATAATATTAAGCAAAATTGTGCATTATGGGAATATGATAATAGAGATGGTGTGTATTTGAATTCTATTACCATGCGGAAAATAATTTACTATGCAACCCCAGCTATTACATACGGAATTGCATATTATTTTAATGGATGGATGGCTTCTCGAGATATTGGTCAGTCTTTTTTAGGAAGTGTTACATCTTTTGCTTTGCAGACTATCACGCCATTTGTGGCTTTTAAAAGTCAGATCTTTCTAGAATTAAATGATGCGATGTATTCTTTATTTGCACGAGACGAGGTACTAGAAGATACAAAGCTGTATAATGATATTTTGTATAAATTAGAGCAGTCTATTAAAGAGAATCATACCATCAATACAGCAGGAGGACACTCAGAACAAGATGCTGACTCTCTTTAGCAGGAGAGAGTCGCAACTTCAATGACAAGATAAGGTTGTTGAAATTATATTATTTTCTATTTCCAAATAATCTTAATAGCATTAGGAAAAGGTTTATGAAATCTAAGTATAGTGATAATGCTCCAACTACAGCTGCATTATCTCTAGCTCTTCCTGCTGGTAATATTTTGTATGTATGTACTATTTTTTGTACATCATAAGCAGTCAGGCCTGTGAAAATCAATACTCCAATAGATGAGGTAACAAAGTATATAGCAGGGCTTTGCATAAACATATTTACCAAAGATGCTATAATAAGTCCTATTAAACCCATCATTAAGAAAGATCCAAACTTTGTAAGGTCTCTTTTTGTAGTGTATCCATAAATGCTCATAGATGCGAATACAGAAGCTGTAATAAAGAAAATTCTAGCAATGCTTGCTCCAGTATAAAGTAAGAAAATAGGAGCTAAAGACATTCCCATCAAAGCAGAGAAACCCCATAACATTAACTGAGCTTTTTCTGTCGAGACAGAGTGCATTCTTGAAGAAAAGAATAATACAAAAAATAATGGAGCTAATGTGAATAACCATCCAAGCCCAGATAGTCCAACACCATCTACGCTGTGACTATAAAACAGAGTTATAAAATTGGTGGAGATTGTTGCAAAAGCTGTTACTCCCGTGATACTGAGTGCCAAGCACATATAATTAAAAACTTTGATCATATATTCACGCAATCCTACGTCATAAGCCGTAGTTTTATTATTCACTGCATGAGATTTTGAAAAATTTACCATAGTTAACCTTTTTATCTTTGGTTGATACTGAGTATAATATAATGTATAAGAACCTACATTGCAATATCTCTAGAGAGATAAAACTCCAAAATAAGGAATTCAATATGAAAGTGAATGTAATATGTATGAAGTGGGGAGAAAAATACGGTTCAGAGTATGTAAATAAATTATACTCTATGGTACAGAAGAACCTTACAATCCCTCATAATTTTATTTGCATTACAGACTCTACTACGGGGATTAGAGAGGAGGTTCGTACGCTTCCTATTCCTTCGATTAATGTTCCTAGTAAGAATGATGTATCTCCATGGCGAAAACTACTCATGTTTTCTAAAGAACTGGGAGATATAAAAGGTAGAACCTTATTTCTGGATTTAGATATTGTATTGGTGGAGAATATTGATTGTTTTTTTGAATACTCAGATGATTTTTGCATTATAGAAAACTGGACACAAAAGGGCAGGGGTATTGGTAACTCCTCTGTTTATGCATTTGAATTTGGTAACTATGAGTTTGTTTTGAATGAGTTTCTAGAAAATATGGATGAAATTCTGAAGAAATATGATAACGAACAAATTTATCTATCAAAGAGAATAGGGAATGTAAAATTCTGGCCTGAAAAATGGTGCAAGAGTTTTAAGATTCACTGTCTTCCTGGGGGGTTGAAGAATCTCTTCGTTACTCCGTTTATACCAGAAGGTACTAAGATTGTTGTATTCCACGGAAACCCAAAACCTTCTGATGCGATAGAAGGAAAATGGCCTGGAACTATCAGAAAATTTGTGCGTAAGACTCCTTGGGTAAAAGAGTACTGGGGGTAGTGTTACATATTTGTTCAGGTGATGAATGATTTACTGTGAACATGAGATTATGTCTGTTAGTGTTACAATGTCCTGTGCTGAGTAAGAGAGAGTCTTTATTTAAAGGTAGATAAAAATTCTGAAAGTATAAGCCTGCTGTGTTTGTTACGCTCTGCCTCAAGGCAATATTGAATTTTTTTTAAAGTATCTTCGACCTTGTCATTTACCAGAATATAGTCGTAATAATGACTCTTTATAATTTCAGATTTAGCTTCTGCAAGTCTAGTTTGTATTGACTCACTAGAGTCAGAGTTTCTTTGTTTTAGTCGCTTTTCTAGTATTTCCATTGATGGAGGCATTATAAAAATGCTGGCAATAGTTTGTTTATGGTTTTCCATAAGTTGAAAAGCACCTTGCCAATCTATATCGTATATGATATCAACACCTTTTTCTAATAATTCTTCTGTTTGATTTTTTGGAGTACCATAATGATATCCGAAGACTTCAGCATGTTCCATGAGCATATTATTCTTTAACATCTCGTCATATTCTTCGTTTGTCACAAAATAATAATCTTTTCCATGTACTTCGTTTTTTCTTTTTGGTCTTGTGGTAACCGATATAGAAAGTTGTATGTTTTTATCTGAATTTAGCAATGCATTAGCTAGAGTTGTCTTCCCAGCTCCTGAAGGAGAAGATAGTATCAGCATCAGCCCTTTTCTTTTTATTGTAGTCATCTATTTATCATTTGATTGATAATACAAGAAATTTATTTCTTTGAGTATAGGATATAATTTAGTATCTTGTAACAACTGTAAATAAGAAATTTTATAAAAATATAATTATAGAAATGAAGCAAAGAAAAACGATATCTATTTGGCTGCTTTTATGTGCATTTATGGTATTATGCATGATCATGTTAGGGGGGTACACAAGGTTGAGTGAAGCAGGTCTTTCTATAGTTGAGTGGAAACCATTTACTGGAATTTTTCCTCCCAATAATGAGAAGGAATGGATTGAAGCATTTAATTCGTATTCTCAATTTCCTGAGTATAAAGAGAAAAACTTTGATATAACATTGTCGCAGTTCAAGAATATATATTGGACTGAATATATGCATAGGCTATTAGGAAGGATAACTGGAATAGTTTTTTTACTTCCTTTTGTTTATTTCATTTATAAGAAATGGTTAACACAAAAACAGATATTAACTTTTATTTTTATATTTTTTTTAGGAGGAGTACAGGGGTTTTTAGGATGGTATATGGTGAGGAGCGGATTAAAGTTTGATCCAGATATAAGTCATTATCGGCTAACAATACATCTGTTGATGGCTGTATTGATATATGGATTGATTATATGGAACTTTATGAATTTCTGCAGGTCAGAGACAAATAGAGTGCATCATTCTAATATCACTGTTGTCGCGTTCATAACAATGTTTATATGTATCTTGCAGATTGGTTTAGGGGCTATGGTAGCTGGTTTAAATGCAGGGTTGATTTATAATACATTTCCCCTAATGGATGGATATATTCTGCCTAATGATGTTGCAACAGGTATAATGAATTTTGATGTGTTATATAATCCTTCAGTAATGCAATTTTTACATCGTATAGTTGCTTCCATTCTTTTGGTTCTTAGTGTATTTTTGTTCATCTATTCTGAGGTCCAAACGACAATGCGAAAAATTATTAAATTTGCTATTAGGGTACTGTGTATTATTATTTTGATACAAGTTGCCTTGGGAATTTCTACATTGGTTTATAAAGTTCCATTGAATTTAGCTTTTTTACACCAATTCATTGCTATTATAGTATTTACAAATTTACTTTTTATAATACATCACTTAGTATATGAACCTTATATGATAGTTAAAAATAATTTATAAATGAGTTTGAGTTGATAATGGATTACCAAGAGTCTTTTTCAAAAGCAGTTCAGCATGTAAAAAATGAAGGTAGGTATAGACAATTTATTGATATCACCAGATATGCAGAAAAGTTACCTATTGCAAGAGATAATAGGATGAACAAAGATATAACAATGTGGTGTATTAATGACTATTTGGGTATGTCTAGAAATCCAAAAGTTGTTGAAGCAATGATTAATACTACAAAGGAATATGGGTGCGGTTCTGGAGGTACGAGAAATATCGGTGGTAATAATAAATTTATTGTTGAGCTTGAAAGAGAAGTAGCCAGCTTGCATTCTAAAGAAGCGGCATTAGTATTTACATCTGGATATATCGCAAATGCGACTACCTTAGCTACAATAGCAAAGATTTTACCAGGGTGTGTTTTTCTGTCTGATGAAAATAACCATGCTTCAATTATAGAGGGTATAAGGAATAGTAAGGCAGATAAATTAATTTTCAGGAATAATGATGCTAATCATCTTGAGAGTTTATTATTGCAGCTTCCTTTGTCTACTCCAAAAATCATTGTATTTGAATCCGCATATTCTATGGATGGTTTTAGATCTCCAATGAAGAAGATTGTCGAACTAGCAAAAAAATATAATGCACTTACATATGTAGACGAAGTTCACACTGTTGGTCTTTACGGAAAAGGTGGTGCAGGTATGGCAAATGAATTAGGAGTAGAGGATCAAATTGATATTATACAAGGTACCTTCGGTAAGGCTTATGGGGTGATAGGTGGTTATATCTCTGCAAATAGCGATATAATAGATGCAATTAGAAGCTATGCACCAGGATTTATCTTTACTACATCTCTTCCTCCATCCGTAGCTGCTGCCGCTTTGGCGAGTGTTAGTTACTTGAAATTTAGTAATGAAGAAAGAAGAATGCATAATAAGCAAGTAAACTACACAAAGCATTTATTGAGGCAGAATAAAATTAATATTCTAGAAAATGATACTCATATAATACCGGTATTAATAAACGATCCTGTAAAGGCAGAGAGGGCTGGTAAAATGCTTTTAAATGAATTTGGCATCTATCTACAGCATATTAACTACCCAACTGTTCCTAGAGGTACTGAGCGTTTGAGAATTACACCTACGCCTTGCCATACTAACGAAATGATAGAATATTTTGTTAAATCTCTAAAGATGGTTTTCTCAAATCTGAATATTGAAGAAAGCGCTGCTTAAGACTTGTTTTTTAATATAAATGGAATTTGCATCAGTATAAATATTACTGATAGCGGTAGAATTCCAAATGTTTTAAAATATATCCAAGTTTCTTCAGAAAAACTTCTCCATACAAACTCATTTATTATTGCTATAGAGATAAAGAAGAATATAAATCTTTTTGAGAGAATTCCCCACCCTTGGTCTGATATGTGTATCTTATCTCCTAACACTGATTTCATGTATAATTTTTTATTTATTAAACCAAATATTAATACTGCAGCAAAGCATAGATTTAATATAGTGGGTTTTAATTTTATAAATGTTGGGTCTTTGCTTAAGACTGTTATTCCGCCAAATATTACTATGATTGCTACTGTAAAAAGCTGTGCAGTTGGTATTCTTTTATGAAAAATATATGTAACTACCAGACCAAAGACAGATGCAGCTATAATAGTTCCTGTAGCTGCTATGATTCCATAAAATTTATATGATATAAAGAATAATATTATAGGTAGAAATTCACTTATAAATTTTACTGTATGTTTTTTCATTAAATTCCCACTAAAAATATATTATTTTTATCAGCCTCTTTAATTACATTTTTTATATCAATAATAAAGCTATTATTACTTCCTATTGCTATTCCATTTAACCCAGATCTCTTTATCTCTTTTACCGTATTAATACCTATAGAAGGTAGGTCTATTCTAGGGTCTTGTTTGTGTTTTTTTAATTTTACTAATACTCCGGATTGTTTTTTTTCTCTTTTTAGATCCTTACATCTTTTTATTAGATTATTAGTTCCTTCTGCTGCTTCAACTCCAAGAACATAACTATTTTCTACTATTATAGACTGTCCTATGTCTAATTGCCCCAGTGTATTTAGGGAATGCACTCCTATTTCTATATCTAATTTATCTTTTCCTGAGGGCTTTATTTTTCCTAAAACTCCCTTCGGTGTAATTAGCTCTGGAGATAGATTTTCCGGACCTAAAATCTTATATCCCTTTTTCTCAAAAAAGCTTAATATACTAGTGAGTAAATTATTATCTCCTCCTGTAAACTTTCCTAATCCAAATTTAGTCATAAATAATGCAGACTCTGAATCTAATTTGATGGAAGAAAGAGAAGGGCGCTTAATGCTTCCTATAAAGGAAACATGAGATATAGAATGTTTTTTTAGTATGTTTAGTACTTTTTTAAACTCTCCTATTTCTACAAACTCATGATCAGAACCCTGCAGGTTGGATGGATCTGCATTTCCATTTATTGCGATTACGAAGTATTTTATTTTTTGGGAACGTAGGCTGTCTATGATAACTTTCGGAGCATTCCCTCCTCCTGCAATCACTCCAATGCCAGTATTATGATCTAAGTTGTTCATAGTAGTTTTTTGGTTTAGCAATACCTCTGGTGCTTTCTAACTTTAAGAAATGTAATATGTGAGATACCGCATTATTGTCTTGGAAAGTGCTTTCTATAGTCTTTATTGAATCCACCATATTTTGTGAGTTGCTAAATAATATATCATATACTCGCTTGATATTTTTTATGTCTTCTCTTGAGAATCCACGTCTCTTTAATCCTACTATATTTATACCAGCAACATATGGTTCTTCAGATATAATCATAGTATAAGGAGGTACATCATTTTTAATTCCGGACATTCCACCTATCATTGCATGAGATCCAATTTTGGTGAATTGATGTATAGCTACCATGCCACCTAGTATTACAAAGTCACCTACATGAACATGTCCACCTAAAGTAGCATTATTTGCAAGTATTACGTTGTCACCAATTATACAATCGTGAGCAACATGTGATGATGCCATAAATAGACAGTTATTACCAACTAGTGTCTTCATATTATCTCCACTAGTTCCAGGATTCATAGTTACATATTCACGAATGACATTATTTTCTCCTATAATTAACTCAGACTCCTCACCAGAATATTTTAAATCTTGAGGTGCATGGCCTATAGATGCAAAAGGAAATATTATAGTTCCCTTTCCTATAGTTGTTCTGTTTTCTATTACTACATGAGATTTTAGCTGAACATTATCCTCAAGCTTCACGTGTGCTCCAACAACACAATAAGGCCCTATAGAGACATTATTGTCTATTTGAGCTCCTTTCTCAATAATCGCAGTTTTATGAATTTTAGACATCTTTTTTATCAATAATTTTTGCGGCAAATTTTGCTTTTGCAACTACCTGACCATCTACAGTTGCAACTCCAGTAAATTTCCAAAAGTCAAATTTATTACGATCTATTTTAACTTCAAGTACTAGTTGGTCACCTGGTACAACTGTTTTTCTAAATTTTACATCTTCTATCGATGTAAAATAAACTAGCTTGTCTTCAGGATTACCAATTGCAGACTTGCATACTAATACTCCTGCAGTTTGTGCCATTGACTCTATGATAAGCACTCCTGGCATCACAGGGTTAGTTGGAAAGTGTCCAGCGAAAAAAGATTCATTTATTGTAACGTTCTTTATTCCTGTAGCAGATTCATTCTTAACTAAATTCTTTACCCTATCTATAAGTAAAAAAGGATACCTATGAGGAATGTTTTTTATTATTTCATTTATATCTATAAATGTATGTTCTTTTATATCAGTCATTTCTTACCTTTAGTGGTGATCAATTTTTTTAATGTTGCAACTTGTCTCCAAAATTCTTTTACTGGTTGGGCAGGAAATCCAATAACAATACTCTTTGGCTCTGTATTTCCAGTCACTCCTGATTTGGCAGCAATTTGAGTTTTATCTCCAATCGTAAGATGGCCAGCAACTCCAGCTTGTCCACCAACAACTACGTAGTCCCCTAATTTACTGCTTCCAGCTATCCCTACTTGCGATACTAGTAAACATCCTTTTCCAAGTCTGGCATTATGCCCTATTTGAATCAAATTATCAAGCTTGCACATATCACCTATTACAGTATCTTCCAAAGTTCCTCTGTCGATACAAGTGTTTGAGCCTATTTCCACATCATTTCCTATTATCACTCTTCCAAGATGAGGTATCTTTATATGTTCTTCATTTTCTGTGACATATCCAAATCCTGTTTTTCCAATTCTTGCGCCAGAGTTAATTATAGTGGAGTGGCCTATAATTGTATTTGTAATAGTGACGTTGCTATATATAGTGCAATTATTCCCTATTACAACATTATCTCCTATGTAGGTATTAGGGTGTATTCTAACATTTTTACCTATTGATACATTGTCTCCTATATAGCAACCAAAATCTATATCAGAGCTTTTATCTATTTTCGCAGTATCTGATATATAATAAGCATCAGTCAAAGTTTTGGTTTTTGGGTGATCAGGGTAGAATAGATTAGCCACTTTCACATAAGATGCATAAGGGTTCTTGACGGCTAATAAGTATATATCTTTGTCGATAGTACTTACTAAACTTTCTTCAATAATACATACAGAGGCGTTTGTTTGCTTGAAGTCGTCTATATTACTTTTAGATGCTATAAAAGTTATTGTATTTTTAGATGCTAAACGTAAGTCTGCAACATCAACTATATTCATTCCTTTTGGAGCATGCACTTCTTTTCCGTTTTTATATAGGGTAGCTCCAATATGCGAGACTATAGTAGAGATATCTATAGGGCCTACGTTGGTATTAAAGTTTATTTTTTTCTTTGTCATTGAAGTTGTCACTAATTCTCGAGTTTATGTTTTTTTATATCCTTAAGACCGTTATTCAACTGTGACAATATAAGATTTGTTATTTCAATTTTGTCATCTGAGTATATAGTCTGTGATTTTGGTAATACTATATATATTTTATGTATTGCAGCATAGTCATCTACTAATTTCTTGATTTCCATTTTTATTCTTCCAAGCGCTGAAGAAAACGAAACATCTAAGATATTTTTTCTTTTTTCTACAAGTTCTTGTATTATGGACTCATAATTTTCTAGTTCTTTTTTTAATTTCTCAAGGTCGATAGGATTAATTCTATTTGAACCGGAGATGATTTTTTTATCTAATTCAATCATCTTAGTCTCATAAGATTCTATCTCTTTTTGGTAAGATTCACTTTCTATGTCCCAATCTTTTTTGAATTGTTGGTATGCAACAGAATTAGTTATTACTCGGTCTACATCTAGAACAGCGGTTGAAGCATTTGCATGTAAATCTACGGATAATAGAAAAATTATAGAAAATAAAATTCTACACATAGTTTCTTAGAATAATGTTGAGAATGAGAATAGTAAAGATCTAGTTTGGTCATAATTCTCTTTCTTTAATGCCTTCGCAAAGTCAATTCTTAGAGGCCCCATCTTTGTGACCCATATTAAACCTACTCCAACAGATGCTCTTATTGACTTATCATCATGAAAGTCATTCTTTGTGTAAGCTGAACTACTCGGAATATCTACTCCCCAAATGCTACCAAAGTCACTAAAGATAGAACCCGAAATATCAGAATCTTTTGGTAATCCAGGAATAGGGAACTTTGCTTCTATAGTGCCCGAATAATACGTAGTACCACCAAGATAGTCTTGTTTTCCAATTTTATTACGTGGGCCAACTCCTGAATAATCAAATCCTCGTAACGAATAGTCACCTAAACTAAAATTTTCATTTATCCGAATATCTTGTCCGAGTCCTTGGACGTTACCGCCAGATAGGGCTAGTTTAAGAACAAGATCGTCATTTATAGGATAATAATAACTACCTTCTATAATGTTTTTAATATACTTAGAGTCCCCACCAATACCAGCGAGTACTTGTGTAAAATTTATAGCATAACCAGTTGTTGGATTAATTATGCTATCTGTTCTATTATACACTAGGTTATGGCCAATAGATGAGACTATGTTTTTTCCAGCTTGCTCTATGAATATAGCAGCAGAGTCTGAGTTTACTTTTTCTATATTATCCAGACTAATTGAGTAATTAGCAGAATGAGCTAGATTGTCAGTAATTTTATAATTCATGAATACTGACCCAGAGGTGTGTTTTATCTCATAAGGTGTTGAGTCAGATGTGGCTCCAAAGTGTGAGGTATTATGGTTTTTAGCAGAGTTTTTTAAGCTGAAACCAGTATCTATATTACTTTGCATAAAATTTGGTTGTGTCAATGAAAGTCCTGTAGATAGACTTGCTGCTGACTTTTGTAGATTTAATGAGAATTTTTTACCTTGCCCGAAAAGGTTTTTTTCTGTAAATCCAAGCATACCTAGGGGGCCATCTGATGTTGAAAACCCAGCAGAGATATTTATAACGGCAGTAGATTTTTCTTCTACAGAAATATCTAAGTCTACAGTATCTCTGCTATTAGTTTTTTCCACATCAATTTTTACTTTCTCAAAGTAGTCTAAATTTTTTAATCGTTTCTCAGAGTTCGTGATTAAGAAAGAGTTGTAAGGGTCTCCTTCTGCAAGTTTTAATTCTTTCCTAATGACATTGTCGTATGTTTTTAGATTTCCTCTTATATTTATTCTTCCTATATACACTTTTTGTGCTTTAGAAATAATGTAATTGATATTCACTAATTTGTTTTTGTGATCAATACTGTAGTTAGCCTGTACATCAACAAATGGGTACCCATTTGTTGCTAGGTACTTAATTATGGCTTGTGTAGATTTATCTACTAAGTTTGAGTTAAATGTGTCGCCTTTTTTAAATTCTATAAGATTTGATAGATCCTTGCTATTAACTGCAGAAATATGATTGTTTGTTTTTGTTTGACCAAAGTCATACTGGTTTCCTTCTTCAATAGAATAGGTCAGGTAGAACCCATTATTTTTTGACATTATATCGGCAGTAGCTGAAATGACTTTAAAGTCAGCGTAACCTTTTGAATG